>Ga0326728_10000660_pt1 | contig 131627 bp, 109 predicted proteins | sample MB3enrmetagenome_FD_207602 | JGI IMG/M metagenome (GOLD analysis project Ga0326728, IMG submission 207602) | Lab enriched peat soil microbial communities from McLean, Ithaca, NY, United States - MB31MN | ecosystem: Environmental > Terrestrial > Soil > Wetlands > Peat | place: USA: New York...
AGCTGGGCCGATCAACTGGGAATCCCGAGACTCTGTTGACCTCAACTTCTCGAACCGCCGGATGCGGACCCGCTTGTCCGGTGGTGTGGCAGGGGAGGAGAGGCAACTCTCCCCCCTATGCCGATTTCCGTGCTCGCGGTGGCTCACAGGGTCTCTCCGTGACGATGCTCGGGGTCTATCCAGGACTTTATTTGCTGTCTTACTCTGGAGCGCAATGCGGGTTGTTCCTCGCCGCCGTCGTGGGCGGTAGCGCGCCGAATGGTCGTCCTTACACCCACTAAATGGTCCTGCCCTAGTGGTATGTCTCATGCAGATGGTCATTTATCCGTTTTGAAGGGTACGGGCTTTAGCCCGTACATAAAGCCTGCAAAATCAAGACGGCTTTAGCCACGGAGGGAATCTTGGTTCAGCGAATTCTGCCCACTATAGCTCGCGGAGAATGGACTCTAATAACGAGACACTACACTAGAGTGCCGAATCATTCTCTGGCCAATATGACCGTCATGTGCCGGACAGATGCCGGCAGATGACATCAAGCGCCGAGAAACGAAGAGCTTGAGCGCTGCTTCCGGGCAGGTCATTGGACGACATATGACCGGTCCTGTATACTTGGTTTCATTGGGTCGTCGTGTGGCATATCACCCTGAAGTAAATGGGTTTTCCTGCGATTGTCCCAGAGTCCGATAGGAGCCTTCCGGAACCCCGCCGGAGATGGCTTCGGAGTTGGACGGCAAGACAACCGGTTTGCTTCCAGCGACCCATCCGATGAGAGTGCGGCCATGACCAGCGAATCTATTGTCGACAGAACGGAGCCGGGAAACGCGACCGATGCCAGCTTTGTGCCGTTGCCGATCGAGGAGCAACAGCGCGTCAACGAGCATCTGGAACTGGTTCTGGCCAGTTGCGCCTTCCGCAACAGCAAACGCTATGCCGCGGTGCTGCGTTTTCTGGTGGAGCGCAGCCTGGATGGGCGCGATCCCCAACTCAAGGAACGCACTATCGGCATCGAGGTCTTTGGCCGCAAGCCAGACTACGATACCTCCTCCGACCACGTGGTGCGCAGCGCCATCGCCGAGATCCGCAAGCGGCTGGCGCAGTATTACCAGGAGGAAGGTGCCCAGGATGCGATTCGCATCGACCTGCAACGGGGTTCCTACCTGCCGCTGTTTCGCCGGGTGGAAGAGGCGGGCGAGGCAGAGAGTGGTTGCCCGGCGGAGGGTCCGTGCGATTTGCCTGAGGCCGCAGGCGAGCTGGACGGAGCCCCTCTTGTTTCTTCGCCGTGGATCGAACGCTATCGTTGGTGGGCGGCGAGCGCGGCACTGATCCTAGTGGCTGCGGTGGTCATGTCCTGGACGATGCGCGGTTCCGAAGACCCCCTGGATCGTTTCTGGGGACCGCTGATCGACTCCAAGGAGCCGATGCTGCTGTGCATCGGAACCCTGGGAGGAGGACACCAGAATCCTGCCGAGCCGCCAACCACCAACGTGCTGAGGTCGCTGAAGGATTTCAATGTCGACGATTTCGAAGCCGTGCATCTGAACGATGCCCGGGTTTTGGCGCGAATCGCCGGGGTCATGGATGCGCACGGCAAGGCCTATAAGATTGCGTCGCAGTCCGAAGTGACCTACTCGGAGATGCAGAAGGGACCGTCAGTCCTGATCGGTCTGATGAACAACAACTGGAGCGAGCGCATGAACCAGGATCAGCGCTTCACCGTGATCAGTCCTGCTCCGTGGGTGTTGCGCATCGATGACCGCGAGAATCCCGGCCGTCGCGATTGGTCGCTGGATTATTCGGTGCCCTATATGAGTATCACCAAGGACTATGCGCTGATTATCCGCACTTTCAGCCCCAAGACGGGGCAAATGGCGGTGACCGTCGGCGGACTCTCCATCTTCGGCACGGTGGCCGCGGGCGAGTTTTTGAGCAACCGCAAAGAGCTCGAACAACTCGACGCCATAGCTCCGCGGGGTTGGCGGCACAGAAACCTGGAGGTCGTCCTCTCGGTCGACGTTATTCACGGCGTCTCTGGCCATCCGGTTATCCTGGCCAGCAAGTTCTGGTAGGCGCCGCAGCAAAAGCCCCCCACCTGCCGCACTCAGCCTCACCGCCAGCGGGGCGCATTGGAGCTTCATTGCGCTGGTCCGGAGCAAGGCCAGGAAGCTCGGTTGCAGAGTCCGACGCAGCTTTTGCGGAGCAGATCTACCTGGACTTGTTTGGCTTCTTGCCCGCACCGGGCTTTGCCGGCCCACTCTGCGGCCGGTCTGCTCCGTGATGCCGCTTGTGATGGGCTACAGCCTTGGCGATCTCTTCCGCAGAGAGCCTGCTGTGACTCTCTATATGCAGCACATCGTTGGCGAATGGTGTCGAAGACTGGTTCGATTCCATTGGTTTCTCCTCTCCTCGAGTCAGAGCGGAAGGGGCTGCGCCACAACCGCTCTCCCCCATCCATGGTAGTCCCATTTTGAGTTCACGCCGAGGCCTTCTTGCGGCAGAAAACGGGCGCTTGTTGGCATTGTTCTGCTCTTACAACCGAGGCTGGCGGTGTCGTATGTATCCGCCCATGGTTACCGTTTATAGCCGATCTGGCGCAAGAGATTGTGCCGCCACGCCTTTTCTTCCGCTCCCTCGACGCCCTGCGGCGCAGCGCCATCGACGACCCCCAGCACTCCTGCTCCCTGCTCGGTGCAAGCGACAATGAACTCCACCGCATTGGCGGTGGCGCAGAAGATGGAACACACCTCGGGCAGGTTGCGAATGGCCGGCAAAACCTGAATGGGGTAAGCGGCGGAGAGCAGTAGCACGAAGGTATGGCCACAGGCCAGGGCCAGGGCGTTCTTCATCGCCGCCTCTTGGAGCGCCGGGTCGTTCCCATCGCAGCGCGTCAGGCAGGCTCCAGAACTCTCGTTGAAGGCCAAGCCGAACCGAGCCTGAGGGGCGGTGGTGGCCACCGCCTCGTAGAGATCCTCCACCGTTTTGATGAAATGCGACTGACCGACAATAATATTCGCATCGTCGGGAATCTTCATGCGAACCGACTTGATCTCCAGCATCGTAAGTCTCCGATCCGGGCCTATCGATCCGGGCTCAAACCGCATCGAGGCTTTCTACCCAGTGCCCGCCGCCAAGTTCATCGCCTGTACGTTCCCATCCAGTCTGCCTGCGCCAGGACATGGCCTTTCATGGCCAACTCCAGTTCGTTCCTGGCGGCGCCGGCCTGGAGATCGAGTCTGCTATCCAGGGCATAGAGCTTGAAGAAGTAACGATGGGTCTTGCCCGGCGGCGGACAGGGACCGCCATAGCCCATGCGCTGGAAGTCGTTTTTGCCCTGGCGCTCGCCGTCGTCGAGCGCTGCGACCGCCGGCAAATCCTCCGGCAATTGCGCGCTCTGGGGCGAGATGTTCCAGATGAGCCAATGGGTCCAGGTTCCGCCGGGCGCATCGGGATCGTCGGCAATGAGCGCCAGCGAGAGGGTGCCGGCGGGGAGATCCTCCCAACTCAATGCCGGCGAGATGTCGGCGCCATCGCACCTGTACCGTTTAGGAATCTCGCCACCGTGGGAAAACGCTGTCGATTTCAGTGCAAAGGACATACGGTCGCCTCCTTGCCGTTGCTCCTGCGCGGACCCCACCGAGGCAGGGGCGGAAAGTTGAGCGGAGCAGCCGCAGCGCGTGCAACTGGCCATCGCCAGCAGGGCGCCGGCGAGAAGCAGCGAAAGCAGGCGATCCGCGCGCATCGAGCAACTCCAGCGGGGAGAAGTGTAGCACCGTCCCGTTCCCGCGTTTCAAGAAAAGATCGCAGGCCACGCCGGGGTGGGAATGATCGGCGCCGGAGTGCGCCGTGGGAGATGGTTCAGCGCGTGGAGAGCCACCATCCGCGCCCGGCGCACCAGCAGTTTTCGTCGGGCTGATCGTTACGGACAAGACGCCTGACCTGGGCCCAGTTTCCGCGAGCGAAGGCCGCCTCCAGCGCCCTCGCCGCCTGAGCGTCCTGGGCGCCGCTGCAGGAGACAAACTGTACTCCGCAGAGGAAGCGAGCGGGGTAGCTCACCTCCGCGCTCCTCGTTACCAGCAGCAACCCACCAATATCGCCAGGCGATTGCAAAGGAAACAGCAGCCGTCCCTGGGGGCGCAGCGCATCCAGCCAGACGGCCAGGGGCTCAACCGCGGCGGCATTCACATAGAGCAGGTCGCAATCCGGCAGCGGCGCCAAGGCGCCCGAGCGGTTATGCACCGCGACCTGGGGAAAACCGGCCAGGTTAGCAGCGGCTCTTTGTGCCAGCTCCGGCTCGATCTCATAGGCGTCCACCCGGCCAGTTTCGCCCACCAGCATGGCCAGCATGGCGGTATAGTATCCGGTGCCCGCACCCACATGGACGACGCTCTCGCCCGTCCTGGGGGCCAGTACTTGGAAGCAGAGGGCATGCAGACTGGGCTGGCCGTTGTTCAGGCCCTGGCCCACTCCCAGCGGGGCCAGTATGTCCTGGTACAGCGCCGCGGGATCGTCCTCGCTACTCACCGCGCGGCCCCGGGGAGATACGATTCTCCAGGGCGGAGGCGCCACGAACTTCTCGCGCGGAATGGTTGCCAGGGCGGCAACGATCCCGCTGCCCAGCGCCGTGCCGGCATCGATGCCAGCCAGCGCCGCGATCTGCCGCGCGTAGAGGCGGCGAAGCGCCTCCATCCTGTCCGTCCGGCTTGGTTCCGGTTCGGTGGAATGGGTCTGGGCTGGATGAGCCAAGCTGCGTTCCATCTGCATTCTCCCCCAGGCTGCTTGCGTTCATCTACGCACCCAAAATCGATGCGGCTCAGGAATGGCGTCAAGGACTTCCACCCTTGCGCCAAAAAGAATGAAAAGCAGGTGTTTCGACTCCGCTGCGCTCCGCTCAGAATGACAGCAAGCATGGGGTGCGAAATGCCAGTATCTACAGGCTGGACCAAGAGAGCGGGAGACAGAGCTTCTCTCTCCCCATAAACGGCAACGGCCCGAGCGTATTGCCCGGGCCGTCGCGGTGATCTATGGAGCTTATGAAGGCCGTCGCGCATCCCGGCGTGCCCTTGCACTTTCACATCTGCTCCCTGTCCATGGTGGCTCGTTGGCGCTACCCATTCGATGGGCTCCCTGGGCGACAGAGTCGTCGCTCCATTGGAAAATCGCCACCCCGCACCGCGGGTCGAGGGAAACATCGTACGTGAAAGGATGCGTTAGCGTCCCATGCGGTTAATCTTCTCCACCGGGGCAACCTTGGGGTCTGGAGCGCGATGCCCTAGGCTTCAGTCACCTGACGGAATGTACTGCTGGAAGACTTTCTCTGCATCTTTTGGGTCGCCCTCCTTCGCTTACGAGATCAATGTACGCCTTGATTCACCGGACGTCAACAATCCATTTTTCAGCCGCCCTCGCGGTGCATCTGGCGCCAAGTTGGACTTCGCCAACGCCCCTTCGGTGCCGTAGAATGGGGCGATTCGATGCGGCCTTGCGCCGCCCCGCATTGCGCGTTCGCCACTCTCCGCACGAAGGGATCAAACCAGATGAAACCATGTATTTTCGCCCTGATTGCCATGGCAGGGTTATGGAGCACCACCGTTATGGCGCAAGCCTCCGCCGCAAGCGAAAAAAAGCCGGTGAACAAATGGTGGGAGGCGTCTTATGCCACCCATCCGCTCAACAGTCCCGATGCCAAGAAGCTCTCCCGCATCGCGGTCAGCGGCAACCGCTTTGTGGATGCCGACGGCAAGCCGATGGTGCTGCACGGCGTCAACATCGCCGATCCCGACAAGATCGAGAACCAGGGCCATTGGAATCGCGATTTCTTTGTCAAGGTAAAAGCGACCGGAGCCATGATAGTGCGCATTCCCGTTCATCCCATCGCCTGGCGAGAGCGCGGCGCCAAGAATTACCTGGCGCTGCTCGATCAGGCGGTGCAGTGGTCCACCGAACTGGGCATGTATGTCGACATCGATTGGCACTCCATCGGCAATCTCAAGCAGGGCCTCTTTCAAGACCCCATGTACGAGACCAGCCTGACCGAAAGCTTCAACTTCTGGCGGGTGATCTCCGCCCACTTTGCCGGCAATCACACCGTTGCCTTCTACGAATTGTTCAACGAACCGACGCTCTATAACGGGCAACTGGGAAGCATGTCCTGGGACGAATGGCGGCAGATCAACGAGGACACCATCGCGATCGTCCGCGCCTTCGACAATGAGGCCATTCCGCTGGTCGCCGGCTTGGACTGGGCTTACGATCTCACTCCGCTGCGCATCAATCCAGTCCGCGCCGAGCGCATCGCCTACGTCACCCATCCCTATCCCAACAAGCGGCAGAAGCCCTGGGAGTCCAAGTGGGAAGAGGACTTCGGCTTTGCCGCCGCGCACTATCCCATCATCGCCACCGAGATCGGCTTCAGCGGCGAGTATGGCTCCAAAAGCGAGAATGCCGAGTATGCCAACGACATCACCAACTATCTCGCATCCAAGAATATTAGTTGGGTGGTTTGGTGCTTCGATCCGGAGTGGGGTCCGAGCATGATCTCTTCGTGGGAGACCTTTGCGCCGACCGAGGAAGGGGAGTTCTTCAGCGGCGTCATGAATGCCAGTGCAACCGCTGCGACCCCGCCAGAAAAGAAGTAAGTCTGTTGGGCGCTCGCAAGTGACGGCATATTTATGCTGCGAGCTTGCGAACTGGCACACTGGTACGGATAGCTCTTATCGGCCTCCCAACAGTAATCCCAGCCCCAGTTACAGCAAAACGCTCAATCTTCTTCGACGGTGCGCTTTTTGAGGGCCAAGCGCGCCCCGAGGGAATAACCAATCAGTGCGGCGGCCGGCCAGGTGGCCAGAAACGGCCCGTCGTTGTCGATCAGGCCGCTGGGCAGGGGAATGCTGAAGAAGGTGCGCACCAGCTTCTCGGTGGCGCCGCATTGAAGGCAGGCGTTGGGGCCGGTCGGCATATCCAGAACCCACAGGCTGATGAGCAGCATCCAGATCAGACCGGTGAGCCACACCAGGGTGGCCATCTCGTCCTGGCGGATGCGGGTGACAATGTGCCCCAACAGCAAGGGAACGAGGAAAGAAGCGGCCAGGATGGCGGTCTGCGGCACCCCCACCGGGTTGAGCGCATAGCCCACCAGCATTAGACCCATCCAGGCGGCCAGGGCCAGCAGCATATGCACCAGGAACCAGACGATCTGGGTGGAGAGGCGGGACGGATTCCCGTCCTCTTCAGAGCTGCGCATCAGCGATTCCATCCCCGCGACTCCTTGAAAAAACCGATCTTGAGTGCCTCTTCACGATACACTCTGGCGGCCCTGCCGACAATCGCCTGGTTGGCGCCGGGGCAAGCGGTGGTAGCGGGCTGCGGCGCACATTTAAAATGAAATTCATGCTGATCGAGGGAGTTTTTGCCGCTGTTTCCACGCCGTTTTATCCCGACGAGCGCGTCTACCTCCGCAAGCTGGAGGCCAATATGGCCCACTATTCCCGCAGCCTTTTAGCCGGGATGGTGGTGCTGGGCTCGACCGGCGAGTCCCCCCTGCTCAATGACGAGGAGTCGCGCCAGGTGTTGCGGGTTGCCGCCGAAGCCGCGGCCGCGGAGAAGGTGCTCATCGCCGGCGTGAGCCGGGAGAGCGTGAAAGCCACGCTGGAACTGGCCGAGATCGCCGCCGTTGCGGGCTACGACGCGCTGCTGGTGCGCACGCCTACCTATTACGCACGGCAGCTCAACGCCACCCTGGTGCTGCATTACTTTCACTGCGTGGCCGACCGCGCGCCGCTGCCGGTGCTGCTCTACAACATTCCCGCTTGCGTTCCCTACACGATTCCCGTGGAAGTGGTGGTGGAACTGGCGCAGCATCCCAACATCATCGGCATCAAGGATTCTTTAGGCGATGTGGAGCGCATGGCGCAGATCGTCGCAGCCACGCAGAGCACTCCGCGGCGCGCAACCACGGTGACGCCCGTCTTCGAGGCGGTTACCGAGCGTATGAAGATGGCCCACGGCAGGGAGTCGCAGAGCACCATCTCGGCCGGCGATCTCTCGGCGGGCGCAGCGGTCAGCACCACCGCTCCAGCCTCGGTACTGAAGACGCGCAGCAGGGAAGTCGGATTTCAAGTACTGTGCGGGAATGAGTCGACCATGCTGGCCTCGCTCGAAGCCGGCGCCAGCGGCGCGATTCTGGGCTTTGCCGCCTGCGCCCCACAGGCCTGCCAAGAGGTCTATCTGACCTGGAAGGATCGCAGTTTCGAACTGGCCAGGGACAATCAGGAACGGATCGCAGTACCGGGCAGGCGCATCGTGGGACAACTGGGCATCGCCGGCATCAAATACGCCTGCGACTTCAACGGCTACTACGGGGGCTACCCGCGCTCGCCCCTCGTGCCGCTGACCGCCGGGCAAAAGCAGGAGGTCGAAGCTCTGCTGGCAAACGTTCGCAGCTGAGAAAGCCGCGGCGACTTCAGCGGTATTTGCGCAGCACGCCCAAGACGCGGCCCTGGATGGCGCACTCGGTGGCTTTGACGTAGATGGGTTCCATCTCGATGTTGGCCGGCTGCAGGCGCACCATGCTGCCCTCGGAGTAGAAGCGCTTGAGGGTCGTCTCGGAGCCATGCACCAGGGCCACGACGATCTCCCCCTGGCGAGCGGTATGGGCCCGCTCTACCAATACATAGTCGCCGCTGACGATGTGTTCGTCGCGCATCGAATCCCCGCGCACTTCCAGGGCGAAGGCGTCGCGGTTGCCGATGACATCGTGCAGGGAGATGCTTTCGGGAATCTCACTGGTCTCCACCGGCAGACCGGCGGCGATGCGCCCGGCCAGGGGCAGGCGATCGCTGCTGCGACTGCGCGCGCCCGGCGGCAGCACGTCGATGGAGCGGCTGCGGTTGTGCACCCGGTCCAGCATCCCCTTCTTTTCCAGGTTGGTGATGTGTTTGTGCACCGTGGCCAGACTCTTCAGTCCCATGCCTCGCGCAATCTCTTCGAAGGAGGGAGAGTAGCCGTTGCGGGAGACGAACGACTCCAGAAAATCGAGAATCTCTTTTTGCCTGCGCGTAACTGCCATGCGGGCATTGTAGCGAATAGAAGGCGAATCGCGCCAGCTTTATTCTTGCTTTTTCCCATTGCGGCGACGGGTCCGGCCGACGGGCGGCCGCATTCGGGACAGATTTCAAAATTGTAAGAGAAATCCGCGCCTGCCATCCCACGTAATTAAAGAAATCGCGAACTTGAGCCGATGTCCGCAGTAGTCCGGCGGGTGCGGATTTTCGCCAACACCCGGATCTCCAACTATCGAGGACGCATGATCTCACTCAAAAAGTTGCTCGAATCGCAGGAAGACAACGTCGGTGCCGAAGAGACAGGCAGACTGCCAGCCGGCGCTAGAGCGGGCGATCGCTATGCGGAAGAGAAGATGGTGGCGGAGCCGGCAGTGGCCCCCGGGCGCAACCTTCTCTCAGCCACTCTGGGCGCTTATCGCTCTGTCTTACAGGAGTTAGGCGATTGCAGCCTGGAGGCCTGCCCGGCTTTGGGCGACGGTCTGAAACAAGGTTTGCTCAGGGTCGAGGAGCGGCTTTCTCCCAGTGTCGATGTGGAGGAGGTTTCCGCCGCCGAAGACTCGGTGCGCCAGCAGGTGCGGGAGTGGGGCAAGCACACAGCCCGGCATTATCGGCAGAAAGCCGACGAGGTCAAAGAGATCCTAATAGTAATGGCCAACACCGCCGAGTCGGTGGGGGAGAGGGATCAACGCTGCGCCCAGCAGATTACGGACGTAACCGACCGTTTGCGCAAAGTCGCCGACCTGGACGATCTTTCTTTGATTCGTCTATCCATCGAGAACTCGGCTGCGGATTTGAAGACCTCCATCGACAGAATGACCTCCGAGGGCAAGGCGGCTATCGCCCAATTGCGCGCCGAGGTTTCCAACTACCGGGCCAAGCTGGAAGAGGCGGAGATGATCGCCACCAGCGACTCGCTGACCGGATTGCGCAATCGCCTGCATTTGGAGACGCAGTTGGAAAAGCGCATGGAGACGATGCTTCCATTTTGCGTGGCGATTGTGGATATTAATGGATTTAAACAGGTTAACGACGTACATGGGCATTTGGTGGGGGATGAGCTGTTAAAGCAGTTTTCGGCGGAATTGAAGTCGGTTTGCCGTTCAACCGACCTGATCGGGCGCTGGGGAGGAGACGAGTTCATCATTTTGCTGGATAGCGGAAAAGAAGACGCCGAGGCACAAATCGATCGCCTGCGCAAGCGGGTGGTGAAAAATTATTTGGTTCAGGGGCGGTCGGGAAGCCTGAAATTGCAGGTTTCGGCCTCGATTGGGCTGGCGGAGCGGATCGGACGGGAGCCCTTGAAGAATTTAATTGAGCGAGCGGACGCCGCCATGTACTCCGAAAAGGCCAGCAGCAAAGCCGATCCGGGTGCCCGTAAACGATAGAAAAGGCAAATCTGAGGTAAAAACAATGCGCGCTTTCCCATGAGGAGGGCGCGCATTTGTATATCATCATGGGAAAAATAATGGTTACCCGAAACCTTAAGTAAGTGGTTACTTCTCCATTTTGGTACCCATTCTGGAGTGATTCCAATCCAGGAATTCTCAACCTGTCCAAATACAGAACAGTCTTGTGTCTCGTTCTCATACAGAAGAAGGTAGAGAGGAGCCGAACCTTAGCGTGCGCTAAACCGGCCAGCTGAAAGTGGAGGGACGGACCGCCTGGTTAATGGGACTCCGTTCAGAGAGAAAGGCTGCCATGAGATTGTTAATTGCCGAAGACGATAAGGCGCTGGGGTTGTTTCTGAGCCGGGGGCTTGAAGCCGACGGGCATCGGGTGCGAGTGGCTCACGATGGAGCGGCCGCGGTAGAGGCATTTCGCCAGGAAATGCCGGATCTCACCATCCTGGATTTGAACATGCCCATTAAGGATGGGGAACAGGTACTGGATGAAGTTCGGGCCATGGACGCCGATTTGCCGGTGCTCATCCTCACCGCCCGACAGGAAGTCGACACCCGGGTTCGCTGTCTGGACCGGGGCGCCGACGATCTGATGGTCAAGCCTTTCAGCCTGCACGAGCTGCGCGCCCGTTGCCGGGCGCTGCTGCGGCGCAAGCGCGAGGCCCGTCTGCAACTGCGGGTGGGGGATCTGGAACTGGATCGCCTGGACCATACCGCGCGCCGCGGCGGTATGCCGGTTCTTCTCACCAACAAGGAGTTCTCGCTGCTGGAGCATCTCATGCTCAATCGCGGCCAGTGTGTCTCGCGGGTCGAGTTGTTGGACTCGGTGTGGAATCTGGAGCCTGCCCAGACCACCAATATTGTCGATGTCTACGTAAACTATCTCCGCCGCAAGCTCAAGGATCCACCTCCCGGACAACTGATTCGCACCGTACGCGGACAGGGCTACATGGTTCCCTCGGATGCCGATATAGCCTTGATCCCGCTTGTCGCCCGCGCGGCTGTACCGGTCTCGGCCGGCCCAGTGATGGACGTCAACTAAGCTGCCGCGAACGACCAACCGAATGATTGTCAGGAGAGTCCTATGACCACTATGCCCATTTCCGCTCTTGCTCCGCTGAGCCGCCTTCGTCCCCGTACCGCGCTGGTGACCAGCGCCGATGGCAGCTTCCGGCAACGGCTTTCCGAGATCTTGACGGGTCTGCGCTGGCAGGTGCGCGAGGCCGAAGGTGGAGCCCAGGCCTGGGCGGAGGCGCAGAAGACCTCTCCCGAGGCTTTGATTGTCGATTCCTGGCTGCCGGACCTGGATCTGGCCGAGTTTCTCACCGATTTCCGCAGCTTTTTTCCGCACGTGGATCTGGTTACCACCGGCGGGTCGAGCCCGCAGGAGAGCCCGCGCGGCCCTTATCGTCAGGAGCTGCTCTACGCTCTGCGCCGTAGCCAGGACACCGATACGGCGGTTTGGAATGCCGCCCCGGTATTGGCGCGGACCAATGCCACGCCCAGCCGCAATTATGCGGAGATGCCGCAGGCGGTTGCTTCCGTCCCCGTGCACCCGGCGGTGGTTCCGGAAGCGCCCCCGGTGCACGAGCCTTCGCCGCTGCGTCTGGTCTCCAGCACCCCTGCCGAGAGCATGGAGCGGGAAGAGAACGCCAATAAGGGCACTGAGATTGCGCTCAGCGAACGGCTGCCGGAGTTGATTGGCAATGCTCCCTGCATGTTGGAGGTCAGCCGGCGGATTCGCCTGGTGGCTCCGCGCACCACTCCGGTTCTGATCGAGGGCCCCACCGGCTCGGGCAAGGAACTGGTTGCCGAAGCCTTGCACCGGCTCTCTCCGCGCTGCCGCAAGCCCTTTGTTGCCATCAATTGCGCGGCAATACCGGAAGCATTGCTGGAAGCCGAACTCTTCGGCCACACGCGCGGCGCCTTCACCGGGGCGGTGCAGGGACGGGTGGGACGGATCGAGGCTGCCGACGGCGGAACTCTCTTTTTGGACGAGATCGGCGAGATGCCGCTTTCGCTCCAGTCCAAACTGCTGCGCTTTGTCGAATGCGGTGAACTGCAGCGGGTGGGCGACAACGAGACGGTGAAAGTGGATGTGCGCATCGTGGCGGCCACCCATCAGCCGCTGGCCCAGCACACCCAGGGAGGCAAGTTTCGCTCCGATCTCTATTACCGTTTGGCTGTCTTTCTCATCCGTACCCCCGCTCTCTCGGAGCATCTTCAGGATTTGCCTCTGCTGGTGGAACACTTCTTGCAAGAGATGGGACGCGAGTCGCCGGTGAAACGGCTCTCGCCTGGCGCCATGGCCAAACTCTCGGCGCACGGATGGCCGGGAAACGTGCGGGAACTGGAGCACGTATTGGAGCGCGGCGCCATTCTGGCCGGAGATGAGGCGCTTCTAACCGCCCGTGAGATCGACTTCGGCCTGACCATCAACTGACCGCTTCGCAGAGGCGTGGGGTCAGGTGGGCCGGGACAGCGGCACAAAGCCGCTGTCGCGGGCCGTGCTTTCCGCCCTCGTCTCTAAGAAAAATCTGAGCCATGTGTTTGCCGCCTGCAGCCAGGCGCGGCAGGCGCATGGGGGAGATGCTCCATGAGTATGCAGATTGAAACCCAATTGAGCGACCAGGTGGCCCGCTATCTGGATCTGTCTTCGGCGCAGGCCAAGTTGACGGCGGCCAATATCGCCAATATCGACACGCCCGGCTACCGCACCATGGGCATGGACTTCGAGGCGGAGATGCGCAAGGCGATCGCCGGGGTGGAAGACGGCGATCCGGCGCAGCCGGTGCAGGTGGCAGCGGTGCCGGGGCTGATCGCCCGGCCCGACGGCAACGATGTCTCCATGGATCGGGAGGGGCTCAATCTGGCCGAAGCGCAATTGAAATTCCGGACCGGCGTGGCGATACTCCATGAGGAGTATCAGCGGGTGATGAACGCCATTCACGTGCAGGACAAGTAATACGGCTGGGGCCAGGGACGCGGGCCGGCCGAGCAGGGAGGGGCTAAGGCAATGAACCTATTTGGGATTATGGAAACGTCCAGCGGGGCGATGCGGGCCGAGCGTATGCGCGCCGAGGTGGTGGCGGCCAATATGGCCAATGTGGAGACCACGCACACTTCCGACGGCGGTCCCTATCGCCGCCAGCATGTGGTCTTTGCCGCCAATCAAGGGGATGCATCGTTTCTCAGCTCGATGGTTTCGGCCTCGGGCGCTAGTGGGACGGGCTCGCTGGCGTCGTCCTCGCAGCTCACTCCGGGAATGACGGCGCTCAGCGGCGATGGTAGCCGGGCGATTGCTCCAGGGGTAGAGATCTCGGGGGTCGTAGAGGACAATTCGCCGCCGCAGAGACGCTACGATCCCGGCCATCCGGATGCGGACGCTTCCGGATATGTCTCGTATCCGGACATTAACCCGGTCACAGAGATGGTGGATCTGATGGGGGCGACACGTGCATACGGACTGAACAGTTCCGCCGTACAGGCCGAAAAGAGCATGATCTCCTCGTCGTTGGATATCGCCAAGTCGTAGCAACCCAAGTCCGGGAGAACCCGGCAAGGACGGAGAAACAATGCACATCGGAATCGATCCCATGACGGCAGCGACCACCGCGCTGAGCGGTTTGAACGGCGGCGGAGCCGCCTCGACGCTCACTTCGGCGGGCGGCCAGGCGGCAGCGCCCACTCCTTTCGGAGATCTTTTGACCGACGCCATCGGCCAGGTCAACGACCTGCAGGCGCAGGCTCACGATGCCGTCACCGGTCTGATGAGCGGCAGCGGCGTCGATGTTCACCAGGCGATGATCGCCACCCAGAAGGCGAGCGCGGCTTTCGAACTGGCGCTGGCGGTGCGCAACAAGGCGGTAGCGGCCTACCAATCGGTGATGGGCATGCAGTTCTAGCTTTAGCCGCGCGGCAAGCGCCGCGGCACAGGGGAAGTACGTGGTCCGGGAGAATGGACGGGCCGCCAACCAGGCGCAGCAAGAGCAGTAGCGACAGGACACGAGAACCATGGCCACAGCAACGCAGTTGGAAAAGAGCCCGCCGGCCAACCCCGGTCAGCCGCAGATCACCGACCGACTGGCCGGGATCTGGTCGCGTGGACGGGTTCGCTGGATGGCGATGAGGCCGGCGCAGCGAGGCTGGGCCGCGATCGCGGCGGTGCTGTTGGTGGGTTTGGTCGGGGGGCTGGCCTGGTACGCCTTGCGCACCGATTGGCGCACCCTCTATGCCGATCTGGAGCCGGATGACGCCCGCCAAGTAACACAGATTCTGACCGCGGCGCAGATTCCCTACCAGCCGGCTCCCAACGGTACCGGCATTCAGGTTCCCGCAGCGCAATTGGACAAGGCCCGGCTCGCCACCGCGGCCAAGGGGCTGAAGAGCGGCCGGCTGGGCTTCGAGATCTTTGACAAGCCCAATTGGGTCGGATCGGAGTTCGACGAACAGGTCAATTATCAGCGGGCCCTGGAGGGGGAACTGGAACATACCGTCGGCACCCTCAGCGATGTGGAGTCGGCGCGAGTGCATCTGGTTTTACCCCACGATTCTCTGTTCCGCGATCAGGAGCGGCCGGCCAAGGCCTCGGTGGTGCTGAAGCTGCGCCATCGTTCGCTGGCCGATGGCGAGCCGGATGCGATTCGCAATCTGGTCTCTTCCGCGGTGGACGGCCTGACCCCGGAGCGGGTGGTGCTGGTCGACGCTGCCGGGCACCTGCCCCTCGGTCCTAAAACCGCCGACGCCCTGCGCATGACCGCCGAACAAGCGATGGAAGAGAAGCTGATTGCCACCCTTGAGCCGGTAACCGGAACGGGAAATGTGCGCGCGTCGGTAACAGTCGATTACGATCCGGCGGCCACAGAAGAGACGCAAGAGACCTACGATCCCAATCAGACCGTGACGCTTTCCATGCAACGCAGCGAGCAGAACACGGGTGGGCAGGCCATAGCGGCGGGGATTCCGGGCACGGCTTCGAATGCGCCCAACTCCACGGTGCTGCCGGTTTATCCGCAGCAGACGTCGGCGCCGGGTAGCGCCAAGACCGAGTCGGGCACCTATGGCGCCTCGAAGACGGTGCGGCACATGATTGAGAACCCCGGCCGGGTACGACGGCTGACCGCGGCGATCGTGGTCAACGACCGTATGGCCCAGGCGGCCAGCAAAGACCGGGCGGCACAATGGCAACCGCGTTCTGCGGATGAGATTCGCAACCTCACGGCGCTGGCCCAGGCGGCGGTGGGCTTTGACTCCACCCGCGGGGACATGGTGACGGTGCAGGATCTGGCCTTCGACGAGAACCGTACCCAGCAACCGATCACCTTGCAGGAAGAGATTCTGTCGGCTCTGCAGAAGTCTCCGGTGCTGGTCAAATATGCGGCTCTGCTGTTGGGATTGTTGATTGTGGTGACCTTCGGCGTACGTCCGGCGGTGCGTCGTGCCAAGCCGCCAATACTGGCCAAGGAGACCAAGGCGAAGGCCGCCCGTGAACTGGCCGCCCCGCCCGTTCATGTGCCGTTGCCGCCGCCGGAGCCCGAGAAGCTCGATCCGGAGCGGCAGCGCGCCGCGGATATCTTCGATGCCGTGACCACGCACCTGAAGCGCGAGCCAACCCAGAGCTCGAGGTTGTTGCAGAGCTGGATTCACTCGGATTGATCGCTTGGCGGCGGTTGCGCGCTGCACTCCGAGCGCGACCGCCGGATGCGGAATGGATGAAAGACCGCGAACCTGGAAGAATAGAACAGAAATGCAGGGGTGGCTAAGGTGGCGATTGGGGACGACGGAACACGGCGACGCTTATCGGCGAACCTGGGAGGCTTGCGCAAGGCAGCTGTCCTGTTGGTGGCGGTAGGGGAGGACTTGGCCAAGGAGATCCTGCGCGCGCTGCCCGAGGTCGACGTACAACGATTAACCGAGGAACTGGCCGACCTGCGCGGCATCACGCCTGAACTCTCCGCCGAGATCCTGGAGGAGTTCTGGGAACTGCTGGAGACGCAGAACTTCATGATCCATGGTGGCCTGGACTATGCCGCCCGGCTGCTGCAAGAGACCTTCGGCAAGGAGCGCGCCGACGAACTGCTGATGATGGTGCGCCGCTCCCAGGAGGCCGCTCAGGGCAACCTGGCCAAGCTGCAGCGTACCGATCCGCAGCAACTGGGCAAGCTGCTCGATTCCGAGCACCCCCAGACCATTGCCCTGGTGTTGGCCCACCTCGACCCCCGCCGCGCCTCGCTGGTGCTGGACAATCTGAGTGAAGAACACAAGGTGGTCTCCATTCAGCGCCTGGCCGAAATGCGCCAGTTCTCGCCGGAGATGGCGCAAAAGGTGGCGCACATTCTGCACCGCCGCTTAGAAAATGTAGGCGATACGGCCCGCAAGAGCTACTCCGGATTCAAGGCCGTGGCCGATCTGCTCAACCGGCTCAACGCCGAGGAGTCGAAGAAGATTTTGGAGACCATCGAAGATGGTCAACCGGAACTGGCCTTGAGCATCCGCAATCTGATGTTTACCTTCGAAGACCTGGTAACGGTGCCGCCCGCCACCATCCGCGAGATCGTCTCCGGGGTGGACAAGCGGCAACTGGCCCTGGCCCTGCGCGGCGCCAACGACGAATTGCGGGCACAGATCTTCAAGTCCATGAGCTCCCGCGCCGTGGAGATGCTGAAGGAAGATATGGAAGTGCTGGGTCCGGTGCGTTCCCGCGAGGTGGCCCAGGCGCAGCAGGAGATTCTCAATCTGGCCCGGCGTCTGGAGGCCGAGGGCAAGGTGGTTCTCAAGTTGGAGACGGGCGACGAGATGCTGGCCTAAGTGCCGGTCTTCGGCGATCGATGAAAGAGGAAGGCAGATCGCCTTCCATGACAGAACCAGGAGAGGGAACCCTTGCTGCAGACAGAGACAGGAACGCGGGGCAAAGGCGCGGGGCGCGTCGAGGTTTTTCAGTACCCCGCCGGACCCGACGCTGCTCCCGTCAACTGGGATGGCTGGACGGCGCCCGCCGAAGAGGATGCCCTCCCGGCCATGCCGCAAGAAAGAGTCTCGCACGAGGTCGTGCAGAACGCAGTGGAGCTGCAACTGCGCGCCGAGTATGAGAAGCGGCTGGCCGACGAGACTCGCAAGGCCTTCGAACAGGGACGGGAAAAAGGCCGTCAGGAGGGCCGCCAGGCCGAACACGAGGCCCAGGCCGCGGGGCGAAGCGCTGCCGAAGAACACCGCATCCGCCAGGCAGCCGAACTGGTCGAGAAGTTCACCACCGAGCGCGATCGCTATTTGCACCTGGTCGAGCAGGAGGTGGTGCAATTGTCACTGGCCGTAGCCGCGCGCATTCTGCGACGCGAAGCGCAGATGGATCCGCTGCTGCTCTCCGGAGCGGTGCGCGTGGCGCTGGGCCAACTGGCTGGTTCCACCAAGGTGCGCCTGCGGGTACCGCCGGGCGATCTGGATTTGTGGACCCAGGCGATCGCGCTCTTGCCCAATCTGGCGGTCAAGCCCGAGGTGGTTAGCGGCGAGGAAATGCGCCTGGGAGATTGTCTGGTCGAGACGGATCTGGGTTCGGTGGATCTGGGCATTCGCTCCCAGTTAGGTGAGATCGAACGCGGCTTCTTCGATCGCGCCGGCATCCGTCACACTCCGGCTGCGCAGCCAGTAACTGTGCCACTCTCGTCGCCGCGGCCGGAGGATCTGCCATGACTCAGATGCTGGCGCGTTACTTCTCCCGCTTGGAACGGAGCCAGCCCTGGCGCTGGAGCGGACAGGTGCTGGAATCGGTCGGCCAGACCATTGAGTCTTCCGGGCCCATGGCCTCGGTGGGCGAGGTCTGTGAGATCAAGGACCAGTTTGGCAATCTGCATCTGGCCGAAGTCATCGGTTTTCGCGGCTCCAACGTGTTGACCATGCCGGTGGAGACTACCGAGGGAATTCGTTATGGGGATTTGGTTTCGGCGAACGGCATGAAGCCGGAGATCGAAGTCGGACCGGCGCTGATGGGACGGGTGCTGAATGCCCTGGGGCAGCCCATCGACCGCGGTCGGCCCATCGTCGCCATGGAAAGCATGGGGTTGGATGGAGCGCTGCGCTCGCCTCTGGACCGTGTGCCCATCAAGACCCCGTTGGGAACCGGGATTCGGGTCTTGGACGCGCTGCTGACTGTGGGTCGCGGGCAGCGCGTAGGCATCTTTGGCGGATCTGGCGTAGGCAAAAGTACGCTGATCGGCATGATGACCCGCAATACCGAGGCCGACGTGACGGTGGTTGGCTTGGTGGGTGAGCGCGGCCGCGAGGTGGTCGAGTTTCTGGACGATTCGCTGGGCGTCGAAGGCCGGGCGCGCTCGGTGGTGGTGGTTTCCACCTCCGACGAGTCGCCGCTGATGCGCATGAGGGCGGCTTTGGCCGCAACTACCGTGGCCGAGCACTTCGCCGCCAAAGGCAAGCACGTGCTGCTGGTACTGGATTCGCTGACCCGCTTCGCCATGGCGGCCCGCGAGATCGGTCTGGCCGCCGGCGAGCCGCCCACGGCCAAGGGCTATACCCCTTCGGTCTTTACCAAGCTAGCCCGGCTGGTGGAACGAACCGGCCAGTTTCGCGTGGGTTCGATCACGGCTTTCTATACCGTTTTGATGGAGGGCGACGATCAACAGGATCCGATTGTCGACGCGGTCCGATCATTATTGGACGGCCACATCATGCTCTCCCGCGCCCTGGCCGCGGAGGGTTGGTACCCGCCCATCCAGTTGCTGGACTCCATCAGTCGACTGATGCCTGCCGTTACCCAGCCGCAACACCGCGAGCACGCGGCGCTGATGCGCAGATTGCTGGCTGTATACGCCCGCTCGGAAGATCTGGTGCGCATTGGTGCCTACAAGCCGGGCGCCGACCCCGACCTGGATCGCGCCCTGCGCGCACGCGGGCCGATGCGCGCCTTTATGACCCAGAACACCATGGAACAGGTGCATTTTGCCGAGTGCGTCCGCCGCCTCGCGGCGCTCGCAGCCGAGGTTTAGCCGGTGGCTGTCTCGCGCAGTCTGCGCCGCTTGCTTCGCGTCCGCGAACTCGAGGAAGAACAGTGCCGCTTGGCGCTGGAGGCGGCCTCTGCCGAGATGAACAAGCTGCGCGGAGCCATGGAATCGGCTATCGAGCGCGGACGCCGGGGAGGCCAACTGATCTCTGCCAGCGCCGGCAGTGGGGAACTGCCCGACCGGTTGGCGGGCATGGAAGAGATTCGCACCGGGGAGCGCTTTGCGGCGTTATTGACGCCGCGCATCGCCCAGCAGGAAAAGCTGGTGTCGACGCGCCGCGATGAGTTCATGGTCAAGCGCATCGAGCGCCGCCAGGCTGAGACCCTGATCGAAAAAACCGAGCAACTCGATGCCATCGAGGAGGGCCGGCGCAGCCAACAGGCGCTGGACTCCTGGTTTGGCAACAAGCTCTATCGCGAAGGCGCGCAGCAGGAGCCCTCCAGCGCCCGCGCTGCCGACGAGGATCGTCCCGCCCGCCACGTAAAGAAGCCCCCCCCCGGTATCGCTTGACAGACGGATATTGTGGGTTCCAAACGTCCAATTCGAGGTGCATTTTTTCTTGCCCGTTTTGCGGCGTGACCACCGAAGCGAGCATGCAAGACCGGGGTAAGCATCCGATTTTGAAAGTATCTGTGCAGAGATTCCTTTTTGCTGGCTGGGTTTTATCAACAAACTCAAAGCGTTGTCCTTTCAAAGAACCGCGGCGAATGAAAGACTCACCCAAAAAGGAACTCCCTTTCCCGCAGTTCCCGCGTCTTATCGCGCAGCTTGGCCGCCTGCTCGAACTCGAACTTCTTGGCCGCTTCGCGCATCTCCGCCTCCAGCTTGACGATATAGGCGTCCAACTCGGCCTGGCTCTTGAACTCCGGCAGTCCCGCCGCCTCTTCTTCCAGGGTCTCCCCGTACTCCGCCTTGAGAATCTCCGCCAGCCCCATATCGATGGCGCTGACAATGGAGCGCGGGGTAATGCCGTGCTCCTGGTTGTAGGCCGTCTGGATGGCGCGGCGGCGGTCGGTTTCGCCGATGGCCCGCTGCATCGAGTCGGTCATGCGGTCGGCATAGAGCAGTGCCTTGCCCTCGACGTGCCGTGCGGCCCGGCCCATGGTCTGGATCAGCGAGCCGGCGGAGCGCAGAAAGCCCTCCTTGTCGGCGTCCAGAATCGCCACTAGCGAGACTTCGGGTAGATCCAGCCCTTCGCGCAGCAGATTGATGCCCACCAGCACGTCGTACTCGCCCTTGCGCAGCCCGGCCAGCAGCTTGACCCGCTCCAGCGTCTCGATCTCCGAGTGCATGTAGCGGCAGCGCACCCCTACCTCGCTGTAATAGCTACTGAGATCCTCGGCCATGCGTTTGGTCAGAGTCGTCACCAACACCCGCTCGTTGCGGTTGGCGCGGTCGCGGATCTCGGCCAGCAGATCGTCGATCTGTCCCTTGACCGGGCGAATCTCCACCACCGGGTCCACTAGCCCGGTGGGCCGAATCACCTGCTCGACAATCACGCCCTGGGAATGCGTCAATTCATACGGTCCCGGCGTCGCCGACACATAAATCGCCTGATGAACGCGGTTCTCGAACTCCTCAAACTTGAGTGGGCGGTTATCCATGGCCGATGGCAATCGGAAGCCGTAGTCCACCAGATTCTGCTTGCGGCTGCGGTCGCCGTGGGCCATGCCGTGCACCTGGGGAATGGTGGCGTGGCTCTCGTCGATAAACAGCAAATAGTCCTTGGGAAAGTAATCCAGCAAGGTGGGAGGGGCCTCGCCCGGGAGACGGCCGGAGAAGTGCCGCGAATAGTTCTCGATGCCATGGCAGAAGCCCATGGACTTGATCATCTCCAGATCGAAGCGGGTGCGCTGATGCACGCGCTGCGCCTCGACCATGCGCCCCTGCGATTCCAGTTCTGCGACCCAACTGTTCAGCTCCGCGGTGATCGTCTCGATGGCTGCGTTCTTGCGTTCTGGCTGCACTACGTAGTGGCTTTTGGGATAGATGGGCAGACGCGCATATTTCTGGATCACCGTGCCGAAGAGCGGATCGATCTGCGCCAAGCCCTCGATCTCGTCGCCGAACATCTCGATACGATAGGCGTTCTCATCGTAGGTGGGAAAGACCTCGACGATGTCGCCGCGCACCCGAAAACATCCGCGCCGGAAGTCCACGTCGTTGCGCTCGTAGAGAATTTCGACCAACCGCCGGGTAATGTCTTTGCGACTGATGCGCTGGCCCTTTTCCAGCAGTAGCAACATGCCGTAGTAAGCCTCTGGCGAGCCCAGACCGTAGATGCAGCTCACCGAGCTGACGATGATCGCATCCCGCCGCTCGAAGAGGCTTCGCGTCGCCGCCAAGCGCAGCTTGTCCAACTCCTCGTTGACCGTGGCTTCCTTCTCGATATACAGATCGCCGGCGGGAATGTAAGCCTCGGGCTGGTAGTAGTCGTAGTAGCTGACGAAGTATTCCACCGCGTTGTTGGGGAAGAACTGTTTGAACTCGTGATAAAGCTGCGCCGCCAGCGTCTTGTTGTGGGCCAGAATCAGCGCCGGGCGGTTGGACTCCTCGATGACCTTGGCCATGGTGAAGGTCTTGCCCGAGCCGGTGACGCCCAGCAGCACCTGGTGCTTCTCGCCGGCATTGAGCCCCGCTACCAGTTCGGCAATGGCCCGTGGCTGGTCCCCGCGCGGCTGATAATGGGTTACCAATTCGAAGTCCATGCAGTGAATTATAGCGCGGCGAAGAGATGGCGAATCCGCTCGGCATAGATTGTCTTGGGAAAAAGCATCCTATTCTCCCCGCCTTTCTTGATCGAAAAATCTATAGTGCTATTCTTTCCTTCTTTGCGGAGAGAGCAGGGGCTGAATCTCCCTACGCCCTCCGCCAACTAAACGCTGCTTGGGGAGCATGATCGATAACATTTAACAAAAATAATTCAAATCCCGCTGAGCATCGTTCAACGCGCAGTCTTGGTACGTTCGCGTACAACCCTAAATCCCCATCCCGTTGTCTTCGATGGCCAGCCTTACGTTGCCGTCGCTCTTGGCCAGTCTTCTGACTGCTTCCGGTTTGTCCACATGGGCCTTGAGCATCACCAGGGCTACGGGAACGCTGCGCCCGGCACTCTTGATGGTCTCCACCGCCAAGGAGCGCTCGATATTGCAGGCGCTCATCAGAATGCGGATACCGCGCTCCACCAGCTTGGAGTTTTGCATGTGCACGTTGACCATCAGGTTTTCGTACACATAGCCCATGCGCGTCATGACCCCGGTGGTAATCATGTTCAGAATCATCTTCTGCGCGGTGCCGGCCTTCATGCGCGTCGAGCCGGAGATGACCTCCGGGCCCACATCGGCGACGATGGCGATATTGGCGGCCTCGGCCAGCGGAGAGTCCTGGTTGCAGGTAACGGCGGCGGTATAGGCGCCGCGGGCGCGGGCATAGGCTATGGCGGCCACCACGTAGGGGGTGCGGCCGCTGGCGCTCAGCCCCACCACCACATCCTTGCGGGTGGGTCTGCGGCGAGCGATGTCCCTCTGCCCCAGCTCTTCCGAGTCCTCATTGACCTCGACGGCCGAGGCCAGAGCCTTGGGTCCGCCGGCCATGATGTACTGCACTTGTCCGGGTGCTGTTGAATAGGTGGGAGGGCACTCCGAAGAGTCCAACGCGGCAATGCGACCGCTGGATCCGGCGCCGACGTAGATCAGCCGTCCGCCGTCGCGCATGTTGCGCGCCACCTGGTCGATGACCAGGGCAATCTCGGGAATGGCCTTTTTGACCGCTCCGGCGACCTTGGCATCCTCATGATTGATGATGCGCGCGATCTCCAGCGCGGATTTGGTGTCAAAACCTTGAGAAGCCTCGTTTTGGCCCTCGGTAGTCAAATACTGAAGCAGGGAGGCCTGGTCTTTTTTGCTGTCCTTTTTTTGGGCGCCGGCCGTCTCCTGGATCGTCGAGCTGGTAAGCATCGCGTCTGTCCCCAGTTATAGATTGTATCCGCAGCAGAGGCCGGCTTTGACAGAAATCTTGGCTTGCAAACGTTCCCAAAATCACCTTTTTATCGCGGTGCTATAATACCGAACGCACCGCATCGTGAAACGCCGGGCGCACTCGCCGGATGAGCTGATTCTGCCTGTCGGGCCAGGTGCGATTGCTCAGCAGCGCTACGGCCACGCTCTGCTCCGGGTCGATCCACAACGAGCAGCCGCTGAAACCCAGGTGGCCGATCGAGCGCGGCGAGAAGAACCTGCCCGCCGAGGAGTTCTCAGAAGGCGTATCCCAGCCCAAGGCCCGCGAACTGCCCGCCGGGCTCTGTCGCCCGGCAAAGATCTTCACTACTTTGGGTTCGAATAGAGAGCGAGAGCCGTCAAAAGCACGCAGCGCCTCCTGGGCAAAGCGCAGCAGGTCGGGCACATTGGAAAAAATCCCGGCATGGCCGGCAACGCCGCCCAGAACGAAGGCGTTTTCGTCCTGCACCTCGCCCTGGATGCGCCGCAGCCGCAGTCCCCTATCTTCTTCGGTGGGCGGAATGGCGGCCCGGCTCGATAGGGAAGGACAAAACCGGGTCGCTGTCAGAGCCAGAGGCGAACAGACCTCACGCGCTACCCAACAGTCCAGAGGCTCCCCGGTGCAGACCTCCAGCGCCTTGCCCAGCAGGATAAATCCGGGGTCGGAATACTCGGCCCGAGCGCCGGGATCGGCCTGCAAAGGCAACTCCAGGCAGGCGCGAAAAAGCTCCACGGGCGTCTGCGCGGTGCGAAAGAACTCCACATAGCCAGGCAGGCCGGAGTTGTGCGCCAGCAGGTGGCGAATCTTCACACAATGAGCGTTCGAGCCGCGCTCCCGACCCACCACAAAGCCCGGCAGCAGCTCGCCCAGCGGGGTATCCAGATCGAGTTGCCCGCGCTGCACCAGCAGCATCGCCGCCGCGGTAGTCGCTAACACCTTGGTTAGACTGGCCACATCGTAGACCGTTTCAGGGGTAACGGCAGGTGCCTCGGGTTCATAGGTGAAGCGTCCCAGCGCGTCCTGCAGCACGACTTCGCCGCCCGCCAGCACGCCGAAGGCGCAGCCAGGGAAAGCGCCTGTGGCGATGGCATCGTCCAGCATGCGATAGACGGCGGCAAACCGGCCATTTGTTTCTGAGGGAAGAGAAGAAGACGGGATCATGGCTTTACGCTCTGTTGGTTTGAATCCTAACGCGATTGGCCGTGCTTTGCAGGACGGCGTCCCATTTTCCCCGACTAGCCAATCGATTCGGGCCGTTAATACAGCCCCTGTGCCCTTTCCTTGCGCCTTGTTCCTGGTGCAGGAGTGGGAAACCTCGACACAGTCGAAGGGCTGGATCGAATGGATTTTCGGATATGCCTGGTGACGCAGGGCAAGTGTGGCTCGTCTATCGAGCGATGCTGAGTGGAGACAGAGACGGCTGGCCTGGGTTGCGAATAAACCCCGGGTTGCGGTTAATCTGGTAGAGAGATGCAAACGCCTTCCCCCAACCCCTCCGAACCCAACCCGGAAATCCTTCCCGGCGACGGCGAGCAAGACACGCCGCCGGCAACACCCACCCAAGACGCCAAATCGGCCGGTCTCGGCCTGTGGCTGCGCGACCTGGTGGTCTCCGCCGCCGCCTCGGTGCTGATCATCACCTTCCTCTACCAGCCGGTGCGCGTCGAGGGTACCAGCATGTTGCCCCGCCTGGAAGATCGCGACCGGCTCTTCATTAACAAGTTCGTCTATCGCATCGAGGCCATCCACCGCGGTGACGTGGTGGTCTTCCACTATCCCCGCGACCCGGAGAAGAGCTACATCAAGCGTGTCATCGCCCTGCCCGGCGACCATCTGCGCATCGATCACGGCTCGGTCTGGCTCAATGGCCAGCGGCTCATCGAGCCCTATGTCCCGGAGGAGTATCGCGACACACGCTCTTATCCGGAGATGATCGTGCCCGAGGACGAATACTTCATGATGGGCGACCACCGCTCCATCTCCTCCGACAGCCGCGAATTTGGACCCGTCGACCGCGATCTTATCTACGGCAAGGCGGCCTTCGTCTATTGGCCCTCGCGCGATGCGGGACTGGTGCGGTAAGAATTGCCTCCCATAGGGAGGCAGGGAAAATAGCCGGGGACAACCCTGAGCGCGGCGAAGGGGCAGTCCTGGGATAGGTCACAATAAACCCTCGCGCCCTGTAGGGGCGCGGTGAAAAGCAATAGGAGACCTTTTCAAAGGGAGGACTCAATCCCAGCCTTCACCATCGTTCGAAGTCTTCGCTTTGCGGCGGCGGAATCCGTTTCTGAAGACCTTGATTCCGACCATGAAGAACGCAACCCCAACGATGACGGCTAAGATCGACTTTCTGTAATCCTCTATTTCCCGATCAATTTCGATAAATACAACACCCATCAACATAAAGAAGAATCCGAAGATCCATGCGCCGATGCGCTGAACGAGGGGTGCATTCTCGGAACCCTTCCAGAGAAAACCATCGACGCTGCTGCTGTTGACCATCGCATCGGGCCAGAGCGTGTTGCGCTGTCTGGCCTTTAGATCCTCGATGATCTCCTGCTGCGAGACTTCCGGTTCGTCTTTCATGCGGAACCTTCTTCAATAATTCATTATTTGGGTGCCCCAGGTCCCGTTTCTGGAACCTGGGAGATTTGAACTGTCCCAAGTCCGAAAATCCGGACCTGGGGCACCCGCACCCGCCGCAGTCTATCTATGCTGTCACGATCTCGCTGAAGTCGGCAATCCCTGAGAATCCATCGAGAATGCCCTGAATTAGCGCCAAATGCGCGCCGCGCACGGCTTCATCGGGATCGAGCACCATCACCTTGTCGAAGAAGGCATCCACCACCGGACGCAGCGTGGCGATCTGCGCCAATGCCGCTGCGTAGGTCCGCTTCTCGCGCAGCATGGCCACTTTGGGAGCCAGTGCCGCGGCCGCCGCAGCCAGTTGAGCAGCTTCCGGCGCCAGAACCAGAGAAGCGTCCGCCTGGATGGCAAATCCCTTTTCCCCGGCTTGGCGCAGGATGTTCTTGATGCGCTTGAAGGCCGCGGAGATGGCGGCAAAGTCCTCCGAACCGCGCACCGCCGTCAGCGCTTCGGCGCGGGCAATGGCGTCGCGCACGTCGTCGGCGTCGGCGGCCAGCACCGCGCTGACCACGTCATAAGCGAAGCCGCGCACATCCTTCAGGTAGAAGCTCAACCGTTCGCGCAGGAAGGCCGCAACCTGCTCCTTGTATGTCGCCTCGCTATCGCATGAATCGAGCACGGCACGCAATGCGAGCGGCAGTCCCGACTCGGCCAGAATCTTGACGATGGAGTTGGCGGCGCGGCGCAGCGCGAAGGGATCTTTCGAGCCCGTCGGTTGCATCTTGATGCGGAACATCTCCACGATGGTCTGGATGCGGTCGGCCAACCCAAGCAACTGCCCCTCGACCGTGGAGGGAATGGCATCTTCAATCGAGGCCGGGGTGTACTGATCGTAGATCGCCTTGCCCACGGTCGAACCCAGCCCCTGCGCCTGCGCGTAGAGACCGCCAATCACGCCCTGCAACTCGGTGAACTCTTTCACCAACTCGGTGGTCAAATCGGTTTTGGCCAGTTCCGTGGCCTTGAGCAGCGCGGCTTCGTCGCAAGCGGTTCCCGCGGCCTTGACCGCTGCCGCCAGTTGCCGCACTACCGCCAGATTGGCTTCGGTCTTCCAGTGATAGCTGCCCAATTCCTTCTGGAAGGTCACGGATTTGAGGCTCTCGACGCGCTCCGCCAGGGGAATCTTCTGATCGAAGTCCCAGAAGAACCGGGCGTCTTTGAAGCGGGCCCTCAGCACCCGGGCGTTGCCGTGGCAGATGATGGCTTCGCCCTCGGCATCGACCTGAGTATTGAGCACGGCCAAAAAGTGCGGCGCGAGTTTGCCTTGAGCGTCTTCTACGGCGAAATACTTCTGGTGATCGCGCATCACCGTGACCAGCACTTCTTCCGGCAGAGCCAGGTACTCGGGCTCGAAGTCGCCCAGGATGACGGTGGGCCACTCGGTCAGGTGGACGACGGTCTCGATCAGCGGCTCGTCCTCGCGCCAGCGCGCCCCGGCAACGGTGCGGGTGGCCTTGTCGAGCGCCTTGCGGATGGATTGGCGGCGCTGGGCGACGTTGACCTCGACGAAGGCCGCGCGCAGCTTCTCGGCGTAATCTTTTGGGGTGCTCAGTATTACCGGTTCCGTGCCATGCAAAACGCGATGGCCGCGGCTGGCGTTGCCGGCGGAAATGCCGGCGATCTCCACCGGAACCACGGCGGAATCCAGCAGCGCCACAACCCAACGCACCGGGCGCACAAAGCGCTCCGGCTTGCCTGCACGCCAGTACATGTTCTTGGCCCAGTAGAGGGACAGGACTTCCTTGAGCAGCTCGGCCGCCAGCAGCTCCGCTGTCTTGAGTCCCTGGCGCTTCACAGTTGCGCCGACATACTCGCCCTTGGCGTTGACCACCTTCTCCAGCGCCGAGACGGCAACACCAGCCTTCTTTGCAAAAGCCTCGGCGGCGGATGTCGGTGCGCCGTCCCGGAAGGCGACCTTCCACGAGGGGCCGGTGAGCCTTTCTTCGCTGTCGCTCTGGCTGGGGAGCACGTCCTCGGCCAGCACCGCCAGGCGGCGCGGCGTCGAGTAGGTGGTCACCTTGCCTGTGGCGCCCAAAAGGCGCTCGCGGCTGAGCAGTTCAGTCAACCGGCGGCCCAACTCGGCCTCGGCTCCGGCAATCATGCGGGCCGGAATCTCATCCAACCCAATCTCTAACAAAAAATCCGCCATCTCTTCAGTTCTTTCCGCAACTGCCTGAACCAGACGCTGCTTTGAAGGGTACGGGCTTCAGCCCGTACATAAACCCTGCAAAAAACAATCGGGCTTTAGCCTCTGAAGGAATTCCACCAAGCCCTCACTAGCAAGCCTGCTGCGCCGCATACGCCTTGGCCACGCCCACCGCCAGGTTGCGAATTCTGCCGATCATGCCCACCCGCTCGGTGACGCTGATGGCCCCACGGGCATCGAGGACGTTGAACAGATTCGAGCACTTCAGCGCCAATTCGTAGGTCGACATCAGCGGCAAGCGCCGCTTCTCGGCCACGGTTGCCTTCTCCTCGCCGAGTACGGTATTCGCCTGAGCCAGCAGCGCCTGCGCCTCGGCTTCGTAGAGGTTGAAGTGGTCCCACAGCTTGCTCACTTCGGCGCTCTCGAAGTTGTAAACCGAGTACTGCAACTCCTCGGGCAGGCGCACATCGCCATAGGTGACCTCGGCGCCGGTCTCCGGATCGCGCGCCCACACCACGTCGTAGACCGAGTCCACATCCTGCATGAAGGCGCACAGGCGCTCCAGTCCATAGGTCAACTCAGCGCAGATGGGGTCCAGGTCGAGGCCGCCGCACTGCTGAAAGTAGGTGAACTGGGTGATCTCCATGCCGTCCATCATCACCTGCCAGCCCACGCCCCAGGCGCCCACCGTGGGGCCTTCCCAGTTGTCCTCTTCGAACTTCACGTCGTGCTTGCTGAGGTCGATTCCAATCGCTTCCAACGATTGCAGATAGAGCTCCTGCACGTTGACCGGCGGGGGCTTCAGAATGAGTTGGAACTGGGTGTGGCGGAAGAGCCGGTTGGGGTTCTCGCCATAACGGCCGTCGGCCGGACGGCGCGAGGGCTGAGCGTAGCCCACCTTGTACGGCTTGCTCCCCTGCACGCGCAGAAAGGTCTCCGGCGCCATGGTGCCTGCGCCTACTTCCACATCGTAGGGCTGCTGCAAAATGCAGCCGCGCTCCGCCCAGAAGGACTGGAGGCGGAATAGAAGCTCCTGAAAGGTCAGCGGGGTGGTCTTCGATTGTGGCGAAACAGTGGCTGTTGGCACGGGATGCACTCTCTTGTCTGGACTCGAAGACATTTTATCAGCCAGGCGGGAGAGCCCTCTCACATTCAGGCCAGAATGAGCAATTCAGGCCAGCGCAAGCAATCCGGGCTAGGGTGAGTAGGCAGGCCGGTGCCGGCCAGAAACTGGAGGGAGTACCAATGGCTCTTTCGAGTATCTTGCAGGCTTCCACGCCTGAAAGGACTCTCAGCCTACCCAACCGTCAACTCAACCTGAGTGACGAAGCCTTCGCTGTGCAGCCGCCGTGTAACTTCAGATGGAGAAGCGGTCTCAAAAAAGAGCGTCAATGCTTCGACAAGGTTGGTGCGCGCTTCCTCGATCGTGGACCCCTGGCTTGCGACATCCAACTCGGGGCACAAGGCGACAAAATCCTTGTCTTCACGAGAAAGAATAGCCGTCATCTGGCGCGGTCTCTTCGTGATCGGATTCTACTCCAACTCATTATTCGTGAGATCGGGATAAAATCTGGCGATCTCACCCGCTCAGTCGCGCCAGCATCTCGGCCGAGCTTAGTTTGCGCTCCAGGTGGCGTTCGATTGATTGCAGGGTGAAGCGGCGCAGATCCTGTCCACGGCGGCGCGGCCATTCCTCTCCCACAAACGCCGCTACCGGCGTCCTGAGCATCCGCAGCGCCATGGTCCAGGAGTCGCCGCACAGTTCGCTGGCGGACCCGTTGCGGTGCACGGCGCAGAAGAGACCGTCGGCATAGTTATTGAAGGTCGCTTCGCCGGCGTGGAGCGCTTCGCCGCAGGCGGTGCAATGGATCAGGTCGGGCAGCAGGCCCATCAGCCGGGTCATCCACAACTGAAAATAGGTCAGCGGCATCCACGGCTGTTCGTTTGTTGTCTGCTCCAAAACCGCCAGCAGCAGGCGAAAGGTCGTCTCTTGCGGATCGTTCTCCGGCAGCGCCTCATCAAGCAATTCGGCATAGAGACTGAGCACCGTCAAGCGCACCGCATCCACCGCCGCCGAGAGCGGCGAGCGCAGAATCTCCAACTGATCCAGCCGGGCCAATTCCTGACGGGGCTTCTGGGCGAACCAGGCGCGGGCCACGGTCATCGGCTCCAACGCGCCGCCAAAGCGCTTGCGGCTCTTCAGCGCCGATTTCGCCACCCCCCGCACCTTGCCGTAGTCGCGAGTAAAGAAGCTCACGATCAGGTCCGCCTCCTGTACCGGCCAGGTGCGCAGAACCACGGCTTCGCTGCTGAGCACGCTCATGGGATTATCTTCGCATCCTGGCGCGAAGGAATTATTTTGGGCTGTTCACACTACCCCGGTGGGCGGCGACGGGAGCCAATTTTCACCAGATCGAGGAGTGAGGCGCGACGGATACCGGGCGTATCCTAGCGACGATGGACAAAGAGATGGGGAAAATTAGCCCCGTCCCTTCGGGCTGCGGCGAAAATCGGGCCATACGGCGGGGTAGTGTGAACAGGCCCTAAGCAGACGTTTCCTGAGTTCCTTACCCCTAAGTAGGAATTCTGGAAGATGTAAGGAAATGCCCGAAAAGTTAGGTAAACTGCTCTCGGAGAGGATTCCTTATGGCGACCGCGACACTCACTTCCAAAGGCCAGATCACCATTCCCGTTGAAATCCGGCGGGCTCTCGGTCTCAAGAGCGGCGATCGGATCGAGATCTATGAGGTGTAGAAGGGAAGCTACGTCCTTGCACCCAAGACCGGTTCGATCATGGAGGTGGAAGGATGTCTAGCGGGCATGGGACCGGCCCTCACTCTGGAAGAGATGGATCAGGCGGTCCAGAACTACGTGGCGGGACTTGATGACGCAACACGCAGCAAGGCGTCCGATAGCTTCTCACAGGGAGAAGCAGCATGATCGGGCTCGACACTAACGTCCTTGCCCGCTTTTTCTTGCGTGACGATCCAGAGCAAACACAGAAAGCAAGCGCCATCCTGGAAATTCTGACGGCGGAGGAGCCCGGTTGGATTGGACTGGCGATAATTCTGGAACTTCTTTCTCACCTTTGATCGCACTGCCGCCCGCGACGCCGGGATGCAATGGGCGGGGTAGCTTTGGCTGCTGCCAGGAGTTGCCCAGGGCGAGCTTCCTTCCTGCGCAGGCCGCCGACATCATTTAGCATGAGCCCATGACGCCTTCCACGCCCGATCCGCAAATCCAGGTCCAAGACGCCAACTTGCCCCGCCGTCCGGCCAAGGAGTTGGTCATTGTCACCGGCATTTCCGGCTCCGGCAAGGCCTCGGCCCTGAAGGCCTTCGAGGATCTGGGCTATCACGCCGTCGATAATCTGCCCTTGGAACTGGTGCTGGACTTTGCCAATCTGGTGGTCAAGTCGCCGGAGATGCAAAGCGCGGTGATCGTCGTCGATGTGCGCGAGGGTGCCACCCTGGATCGTTTACCCGAGGTGCTGAAGAACGTCAAACTGCTGCTGCCCACTCGCGTGGTTTTTCTCGACGCCCAGGACGCGGTGCTGGTGCGCCGCTATTCCGAGACCCGCCGTCCCCATCCCCTGCGCCGCATGGAGACGGTCTCCCGCTCCATCGACGACGAGCGCCAGTTGCTCGATCCCATCCGCAATCTGGCCGACATGCTGATCGACACCTCGAATTTCAACGTGCATGAACTGCGCGCACACATTCAGTCCCGCTTCAGCCATGAGGACTACACCAATCCGCTGCTGGTTTCCTGCCTCAGCTTCGGCTTCAAGAACGGCGTGCCGCTGGATGCCGATCTGGTCTTCGACGTACGTTTTCTGCCCAACCCCCATTTCGTGCCCCAGTTCCGCAAACTGACCGGCCTGGACCAGGGAGTAGCCGACTACGTGCGCAGCTTTCCTCAGACCATCGAGTTCATCGAGCGGGTGCTGGACCTGCTGCTCTACCTCTTGCCCCATTACAAAGAAGAAGGGAAGAGCTATCTGACAGTAGCCTTCGGCTGCACCGGCGGGCAGCACCGCAGTGTGATGATGGCCGAGGAGATCTGCCACCGGCTAAAGGACACCGGCTATCAGGTCAAGGCTCTGCACCGCGATACTCCGCGGGACCGCTGAGCATTTCCCGCTTTCGCCGCCATTCTTCTCCGCCGCGATTTCCCGCTTTTCTATCCCGATCGGTTTCGGCTATAGTGGCTCCTTGACGAGTCATCGGTGGGAGCCGTGCCGCATTCCCCGCATCTCTTCCCCACGGCATCTTCCATCCTCTCTTCCGCAGGGTCTCTCAGGAGGGTCAGATGAGGTTTTCCGATACCATCGAGTCGGTGCTCAACAGCAAACCGCAGAACAGCGTCCTATCCATCGCCCCGGAACAACTGGTCTATGAAGCGCTGGAGATCATGGCCCAGCACGGTGTGGGCGCCCTGCTGGTTCTCTCCCACCAGAAGCTGGTTGGCATCCTCTCCGAGCGCGACTACGCCCGCAAGGGTGTCCTTATGGGCCATCTTTCCCGCGAGACCACGGTGCAGCAGATCATGACCAGTCCGGTGGTTTACGTGCATCCTGAAAACACCGTCGACGATTGCATGGCCATGATGACCCTGAACCACTTCCGCCACTTGCCCGTGGTGGACGGTGAGAAGGTGGTGGGGGTGGTCTCCATCGGCGACATGGTGAAATGGGTGATCGCCGGGCAGGAGAAGACTATCCAGGAGTTGCAGGGCTACATCACCGGCACCTATCCCGGATAGTGGTCATAAGCGATTTCGCCGCCCGTAGACGCCTGTGGCAAAAATCCCGAATTTCGGGAAAGTTCTCAGGGCACGACTTTTAGCCTGCCCTGAGCGCAGCCGAAGAGTGCCGAGATCGAGGAACAGCCAGATTTGCTCCACCGAGTTACGGCTGGAATGAATAGTGCTGCCCCACAAGGTTCCGTGCCCCGCCCTCTACGCGTTTTTTGCGCCGAGGGTGGGAAACCACAAATCTCAATTGTGCCTCCTTCATGCGGAGCGTCGAGGTGGATTTGCGCTCGAGCGGCCCAGAGTGAACTCTCACCCTCCTTCTGGCCGCTGGGAAGCTCTAGAATGGAGAAGCACCTTCCATCGATCGAGGACAACCATGCCGCTTTCCGGAGAAGCCATCCGCCTGATGAACTACATCGACGACGTTGCCGTCACCCTGCGCCGTATCCTGGCCGCCATTCCCACCCTCTCTGCCGAGGAGCGGGTTCGCGTCGCCGAGCACCTCAGTCAGGCCCAGCCCAACGCCGCCGATGTGGCCAAGGCTCTGGCTGAAGTCCAGTAAAGGTTCTTGATGCGGTCCGTTTCCGCGGACCTTCCGGGTTCCATCCTTGCCGTGCCCTGTGCGGAAGCGGTGGCATTCCACACACCATCATCGAGGACCGGATCGAGCATGTCCGCTACTGTCGCCATTATCGGAGCCGGCCCGCTGGGCCGCTGGCTAGCCTTGCGCGCCGCCCGCGCCGGCTTCCGTGTGCTGCTTGAAGATGTAATGCCCAACAGCCTGGCGCACGCCCAGGAAGAGATTCGCCAGCAACTCGGCCGCCAGATCCAGGCCCAGCCAAAGCCTGAGATCTCCTTTGTTTCCACCATTGAAGACGCCGTGCGCGAGGCCGATCTGGTCATCGACTGCGTCCCCGACGAACTGGAGTCCAAGCTGGAAATCTTCTGGCTGCTGGACCGCATGGCCCCGCCCCGCGCCGTGCTGGCCACCCCCACCCTGCGCCAATCCATCCGCGATCTGGCCGCCTGCACCTATCGGCCCGCCCAGTGCATGGCCATTGCCGCCGAAGCTTCCTCGCTCACCGCCGGCGCCTGCACGGAGATCCACCTCCGCACCACCCCCCAGACCGCTCCTGCCGCCATCGCCCTGGTAGAAGCCTTCTGGCGCAGGCTGGAGTTTGCGCCCATCACCGCCGTGGAGAATCTCCCCCTCTCCGCCTGAAGTGCTACACGATAGCCAGCGTTAAGGAACCTCTGATTAAGTCGGCGATGGGAAGGGTACGGGCTTAAGCCCGTACATAAAGCTCAAAGAATCAATAGGCTTTAGCCCCTGAGGAAAGGTCGGTTCATAGAAGGCGCACTTAATCAGAGCTTCCTTAGGGAAACTCTGATTAAGTCGACGATTTGAAGGGTACGGGCTTTAGCCCGTACATAAAGCTCAAAGAATCAATGGGCTTTAGCCCCAGAGGGAAGGTCGGATCATAGAAGGCGCACTTGATCAGAGGTTCCTTAGGCGCAGCGCCCACGCCATTGAAGCAGTGGAGTAACCCTAAACCCGGCCGTAGAGTTTCGATTCCGGTCTTCGCTCCAATAGCTTGTCATCCTGAGCGAAACGAAGAATCTGCGGTTTTGCGCTCTCCTGGCGGGTGACTTCGTCGCAGGTGCAGCGGATGTTCGCCCCGCGCTTCAGCGTGGGGTGGGCGAAATCAACAAATCCTGCGGAGTCCCGCGGGGACGGCACTCATGCTCTGTGCCGCCCAACGATTCTGCGAGAAGAGACAAAATCATACCGGGAGCGACCCCCGCAAAAATCGAACTTCTACGCCCACCCCGGCAAACTCGGGAGTATCGTTTTGCCATAGCCAACAGCTTCCCGCCTGTTTGCAGTGAGTTTTCACTATTTGGTGCAAACTACTTCCAGGGGCTTGCAATCTCCAGATCGCTGTATTGCCCCCCCAGCTTCAATTCGTCTGGGAAGTGCACGGCCAGAAATGTCAGGCATGTCCCCGGTCCGTACCCCCCACCACCCCCACCCCCCCCCCACCAAAAATACACCTTTTTAGAAGGGAACCAATGAACATAACATGCATAATATGAGCCATATAGGGAGAAACATATGTTAACTATGCAGTAAACAGAAAAGGTCGATTTCGGATCATTTTGGGACTGTTTTGAGCTGTAATCGAACATTCTTGGAAATCGATCTGCCGTTTGGAGTCTCCGTGCTTTCGGGCTCCGGTTCCACGCGGAAAGCGGGAGAATCCCCAATTCCAGACCCGCATAACTGCGAAAATGGCCTCGGCGCTGATAGGCTAGAGGCACGTATGAACGACAATTTGCACCAGTTGCGCTGTTTCGGATGCGGGGCGCGGATCGCCGGAGCGGAAGCCCGGCCAGACTTCCGTTGCGCCCTCTGCGGAGACCTTTTCGAAGTCGAATACCCCGGCTGGAACCAGCGCCGCGGCAGTGATCGGCCCAATGCCGCCGCGCTCAAGTGGCTGTGGCGCGAGCGCCGCTCCTCCTCCGAACTGCTGGACCACTCCGGCGTCTGGCGCTTCCGTGAGCTGCTGCCCATTCTGGACAACTTCGGCAACGCCGTCACCCTCTTCGAGGGCAATACCCCGCTCTACCATCTGCCCCGCGCTTCCCGGGCGCTGGGCATCGATCAGGTCTACGCCAAGCATCAGGGCATGAACCCCTCCGGCTCCTTCAAGGACACGGGCATGACTGCGGCACTGAGCGTGGCCAAGGAGCGCGGCTTCAAGTGGGTGGCCTGCGCCTCCACCGGCAACACCTCGGCGGCCATGGCCGCCTATGCCGCCCGCGCCGGCCTGCGCTGCCTGGTGCTGATTCCCGACGGCAAGATCGCCTGGGGCAAACTGGCCCAGGCCATGGACTATGGTGCCGTCACCTGCCAGTTGAAGACCGACTTCGACGGCTGCCTCAGTCTGCTCACCGAGATCGTGCAGCAGGCGCCGATCTACCTGCTCAACTCGGTCAATCCCTACCGGCTGGAGGGGCAGAAGACACCGGCCTTCGAGATCGCCGAGGCCTTCGACTGGAACGTTCCCGACCACCTGATCGTTCCCGGCGGCAATCTAGGCAACAGTTCGGCGCTGGGCAAGGGCTTCCGTGAGCTGCATGAGTTGGGCCTGATCGCCCGTATGCCGCGCATCTCGGTGATTCAGGCTGCCGGGGCCAACCCCTTGGTGCGCAGCTTCATCGCCAACAATGGCACCGCTCTGGAGCCGGTCGAGGCGCAGACCCGGGCCACCGCCATCCGCATCGGCAACCCGGCCTCGTGGCGCAAGGCGGCGCGGGTAATTCTGGATACCGGCGGCTGGTGCCTGGATGTGACCGAGGCGGAGATCGCCATGGCCAAGGCGGAGATCGGCGCCGAGGGGCTGGGCTGTGAACCGGCCTCCGCCGTCACTCTGGCCGGACTGAAGAAGCTGCGTGCCCAGGGCAAGATTGGCGCCGCCGAAACGGTAGTGCTGCTGCTCACCGGCCACACACTTAAGGACGCCGATTACACCATCGACTTCCATCGTGGAACCCTGCTCAAGGACGAGGAGAAGGCGGGACTGGAAGCGGAGATCGCCTGCCTGCGCCGCAACGCCCAGGTAGTCGAAGCCACCCCCGCCGCCGTGCTGGCTACGCTCCAAGGCAGCCTTGTATGAGCGACGCCGACATGAAAAGGGGTCTACGGCTGCGTTTGCCGGCGACCTCCGCCAATCTTGGGCCCGGCTTCGACGCCGCCGCCATCGCCTTCGACTTCTATCTGGAAGTGGAAGCCGAGCCGGACGCGGAGTTCTCCATCATCGCCAGCGGGCGCAACAGCGACCGCTGCGGGCGGCTGGAAGACAATCTGGTGCTGGAGGTCTACAAGAGCCTGCTGCGCCGGGAAGGGAAGCCGGTGATCCCGCTGGCTATCCGCATGGACAACGGCATCCCGCTGGGAATGGGCTGCGGCTCCTCGGCAGCGGGCCGGCTGGCTGCCATTGCCTTGGCTGATCACTTCGGCGGCCTGGGCTGGTCGAGCCAGCAGATTCTCGAAGAGGCTACCGCGCTTGAGGGCCATCCGGACAACGTAGCCGCTTGCTGGCTGGGTGGCTTTGTGGCGGCCGCCTGTGAGGGCCGCAAGGTGCATGTGGCCCGTGTCGTTCCACCCTCCGACTGGCGGGCAATCGTGGTGCTGCCGTCCACCCCTCTACCCACCAGCGAAGCCCGCGCCATCCTGCCCGAGTGCTACACCCGCGCCGATGTCGTCGTGAACCTGCAAGCGGCTGCGCTGCTGGGACTGGCCTTTGCCCAGGGGCGGGGCGACCTGCTGCGAGTGGCCATGAACGACCGCGTGCATCAACCCTATCGCGCTTCCATCTGCCTGCTGCTGCCCCCTTTGCTGTCCTTGGCAGGGAGTCATGGCATACTCGGCGCGGCCTTGAGCGGAGCCGGTTCGGCAGTGCTGGTAGTGGTGGAGAACGAAGCCAGCTTGGAGCAGGCCACAACCGCCATTCGTGAAGCAGTGCAGGCCTTCGAGACTCCGGAATTGCTGCTTTGCCGCTTTCAGGCGGCTGGGGCGGAGCGGCTGTTAAATGTCTTACCTGCCTGAACGAGTATGCCGGCATTGCCCAGAAATCGATTTGGTTGTTGATTAGTTTGACAATCACCCGTTGGTGCTTAAACGATCGATTACCTAAGTTTTCTTGCCAAATGAAGCGAAAAGACTTAGATTTCGTGCGTGGGCAGTTCTGGGGGAGGGCTGCTCTAGCGCCTGCAATCCTTTCAAGGGTTGTGGGCGCTTCTGTTTGCAGTCAGCCCTGCAAGACACTGTTTCTACCATGGATATTAAGCGATGGAGAAGGTAATCTCCAGGCTTGGGGAGAGCCGCTTGCGACTTTCCTGAACTTTGCCGCATCCCATGAATGTACGCATGCCGTTACACTAGGAAAGTGCTGTTGTCGCAAGGAGGATCATGGCTGGAGTGGGAGTTTTGGAAGTAAGCGATGCAACGTTCGAGCAAGAGGTGCTGCAAAGCGCGCAGCCCGTTTTGGTGGATTTCTGGGCCGTGTGGTGCGGGCCTTGCAAGGCCATCGGACCCATCGTAGACAGTCTTGCCGTGTCTTACGCGGGTAAACTGAAGGTCGCCAAGGTCAATGTGGACCAGAACAGCGGTACCCCTTCGCGCTTTGGCATTCGCGGCATTCCCGCCCTGCTCTTCTTCAAGGACGGCAAGGTGGCCGATCAGATTGTGGGTTTTGTGCCCCAGGAAGCCATCGAGGAGAAGATCCAGAAGTTGCTCGCCTGAGGATCGCTTTTCGGCGCACGCCGGCTCGTAGGCCAAAGCCTAACTCACGCTGAGCGCTTTTTCAGCAACGATGAGAAAAAGAGCGCTGCTCCGGGTCAACCGGAACAGCGCTCTTTTCATAAGGATTGTAAAAGCGGAGTCAGGCCATCGCGACGACCGGTTCGGCGATGTTCAGTACCGGTGCCCCCAGGGCAACCGCAGCGGGAACAGCAACCGCAGCCGAAGGATGGGCGTGGGCTCCCTTAGTCAGGCGATGAACGAAGTGATACGGCGGCCAGGGCCCGGAGATCTGCATCTGGCACTCGCGCATCATGACGCTGGTAGTAGTGAATTTGTTTTGATAGCGCTCGACGGATTTGCGGTCGATAAGATGGGCGATGTCCAACACCATCTTGCCGCTCTCGGTCAGCCGGCAACTGACATCTTCATCGAGCGGGGCAAAGAGGCGGTGCATCTGGAAGCTAACCGCACGGGCGCGGGTCTGGCGTTCCCTCTGACGAGAGGCGCTCTCGCGCAGATTGGAGAGATACTCGCGGCCCACACCCTCGGCCGGTCCCAGCTTTTCCATAGCCCGGCCGCAGCAGTCGTCGACCAGGATCTTCAGGTGCATCTCGGTCTTGCCGCGCAGTTTGTCGATGTTGCCGAGAAAGTGGCGCTGGTTGGAGCGGATGGACTTGCGCAGGGCTTCGTCATCTTGAAAGACAGTGCCGAAGCGGAAGGGCAGGACGGTGGAGTGCTGGAAGCAGTCGGCAATCACCCGGGCGTGATCTACACCCGACTTCTGATTGAGAGCTTCGGCAGGGTTGTGTTCGCTGACGATAACGGCAAGATCGCTGGCGGGGTAAAGGAAGACCTGATTGCCGCTTACGCCCAAAACCGATTCCAGAGGGACAGGTTTGCGATGACGGGCTAGTTCAGGGAAGGCTAGTTTTTCACCGATGCAGTAGGCATACCATGCCATGACGAGACACTCCATGCGCGGACACCCGTGAGCGCCGCTCGTTGGTGAAGCTCTGTGAACTTGGGAACAACTGCATAGTAAGTGGGAAAACTCGGCGAGATCCCATTCATCCTGACCGATAGTAGCTCGACTAAATCACGACTGGCAACAGGCGTCTTGAGGAACTTGAGGGAAGGAAGCAGGGAACACGAAAGTTGTATTGGCGAGAGAGAAATACCTGTTGCTCCCATGAATATGCGTTCCCAAATGGGAAATATATCTCTATTTGAAGGAAATTACACGGCAATTGCGTTATTGTAGCCGCCAACGGATACTGCCAAGCCCACTGTCAGGCTCAGGGCAAGATGCGGCTAATGTGAAGATAAAGCAGAATATTGAGCAGCACCGAGCCGGCGAGCAGCAGCAGAACCAGGACGGCAAAGAAGTTGACCTTGGTGCCGACCGTCTTGAGGTCTTCCATCAGCTCCTGCTGCTCGAGGGTATTGCGGTCGGTGGCCTCGCGTACCTGTTCCAACTGATCTTCTACCCGTTTGATGGAGGTGTTTTGTTCCTGTACCTGATTGCGCAGGTCGCGGTGATGAGCGCGCAACTCGACCAGGTGGTTTTCGATCGGCTCCAAATCAAGGGCGGGCGCCTGCGGCGGGGGGGGGGACGGGGTGGTCAGGAAACTAGTGACCGGATTGCCGGCGCTATTGTCGAAAAGGGGCAGGATCTTTTGCACAAAGGGGAAGGCTGCCAGCAGAGTGGCGATGGTCCGTTGCAGATTGGCAGCTGCATCGCTGACGCTTGCATCAGGGGCTAGGCCTCGGCCGGGCAGAGAAACATTCTGGATGCCTTGTCGGGACTCGTTGCGCGGCGCAACGGGTGTACGAGCGGCTGCGCCGACAGGCAAGGGGGAGCCGATGACGCGATTCTGCGTCTCGCTGGCGCGGGAGCCAGGTTCTTGCCCTCCGGTTTGCTGTTTGCCGTTCATGATCGCGTTCCCTTAAATATATAAGGAATCGTCGTTTGCATGTGTAAAGCAAAAAACGGAGAAGAGCGCGGAGGAACCGGGAAAGCTACGGGAGGGCCTCTATCAGGTACGCCGGCACGGTCTGTGGGGTCGGGTATGCTCGTAACGTAGGCCGTACAAGCCTGAGAGACAGGAGCAATTCATGAAATCCGTCTTTATTCACACTCTGAGCAGTCTGCAGCGCTCGATTCTGGCCGGGGTGATCACCATCGGTCCGCTGTTTGTAACGTATCTGGTCTTCCGCTTTGTGTTGAACAGTCTGGCCGAGGCGGGCTTACCAGTGGTGCGGCTGCTGGCTTTTCTTTTTCCCGATGCCTGGTTGAGTCATCCGCTGATGCAGTCGACCATGGCGATTCTGCTGACGCTGGTGGTGCTGTATGTGGTGGGCCGGGTTACTTCGCTGGTCATCGGCCGCCAGGCCTTCAGCCTCTTTGAAGCGGTTCTGGAGCGGCTGCCCTTTGTGGCCAAGGTCTACACCTCGGTGCGGCAACTACTGGACACCATGATGGCCAAGAAGGAAACCAGCCAACGCGTTGTGCTGGTGGACTTTCCCCTGGTCGGACAGAAGAGCGTGGGATTCCTGACACGTACGCTGACCGATTCGGTCACTGGCGCTCCCTTGGCGGCCGTACTGCTGCCCAACGCCATCAATCCGACCTCGGCCTTTCTGCAGATCCTGCCCATGGAGCGGGTGACGGATACCGACCTGACCATGGAACAGGCGATGAGCATGCTGCTGACCGGCGGGGCGGTTTCGCCAGAGACGATCCGGTTCTCCGCACCCATCAAAATGCCCCTCGAATAAAACCTCGACATCCTATCAGGCTGTCTCTTGTGGCTGTTCTTCAAGCTCCTCGCCGGCCTGTTCGCTTTCAGCCGCGATCTTGCGCAGGCTGACGTGCTCGAACTGGGCCCAAATCAGGCCCATCGGAACGATGCTAAGGAAGGTGATTACCAGCAGTGTGGCGGCGCAAGCGGTGGCGGTCTCTGGCGGCATATTGAAGAAGTTGCGGAGGATCTCTTCGACCGCGGCAATTTGCGTAAACCACCCCAGAACGGGCAACTGGACAATGCTGGCGGCACCGCTGCCAACCATCAACACCATGCATTTGGAAAGGGTGATCGAGGCTTGTTGCTCACCCACGGCAAAGGCCCGCGTGCCCTCCAGGTAGGCCAGGGTGATCAGTCCCCACATGAGCAGGGAGAGGGCCAGGGCGACGGCGAAATCGGCCGGTGTGCGCAGGGTGTCCAGACCGGTGCGGAAGGTGCGAACCTTGTGCGCGATGGCTTGGCCAAGGCGTTTTGAGAAGATGCCGAAGATCTTCTCCATAAATGCGGCCACGACTCCGCCGGAGAGCCGCACGAACACCAGAAACAATGCTCCCAAGACGGTGGCGATCAGGCCGCCGTAACCGAATTTACGGAAGACCTCGGGGTGAGGCAGCGCCCCGCTGGGGGCGAGCAGAATGGCTAGGGAGAAGATCAGGGCCATGGAGCCGCCGTCGAAGAGGCGCTCCACAATATAGACTGCAATCTGCGAGCCGATAGGCAGCCCAGTTTTTTTGGCCACCAGATAGGGCCGTACCAGATCGGCAATGCGGCCAATCAGCGCGACCGCCGTAAAACCGATGACCTGCGTTCCTAGCAGGGAGAACAAGGGCACCTTCTTGTTGTGCTTGACGAGCAATGCCCAGCGCGCCGCGCGGAAGACATAGGCCAGGTAAATGCAGCCGGCGGCGAGGGCCACCATGGTCCAGTCGGCCCGTTGGAACTGTTGCAAGAACTCGTGCCAATGGAAGGGATGCTTGGACTGCGCATACATCGCCAGTGCTACCAGCGCCAGAAGCACCGCTAATCCCACGATCAACTGTCTTTTCTTCAAGAGTTTCTCCGTTTCCGCGACAAGAGGTTCTCTGTTTCCGCGGCGAGCGCGCCTGTTTAGTTTAAATGCCTCAAGGCGGCTCCGGGTTGGACCGCTTTACGCATCGCGGTGAAGATTGTTTGAATGCGGCACTGGGTTGATAACGATCGGCGATTTTCCGCTTTTTGCAAAGGAGACAGCTTGCACAACCGGGGGTGAATGGCCAAGGATAGTAGCAATCCTATGCGCAAGTCCAAGGAAGTTCCCTTAACAGTATTAGCGGCGCTGGCGATGTTCGTCACCGGCTGCCACGACACTCCGGAGAGCCGCAACTGCGTCGACGATCAGGGACGGATCGTGCCCGACAGCAATTGCCAGGCGTACTCCTCGACCGGCGCGCACTACCACTATCTTTACGGCGGCGCCAGCGGCGGGCACGTGGGCGACGCGGTGGTGGGTGGCAGCGTCACCCCGAGCAGCGGCGAAGCCGGCGTCTCCCGTGGCGGCTTTGGTCACAGTGGCGGCGGCGAAGGCGGGGGCGAGTAATGCGACGCCACCGGATCGAGCCTCGCAAGCACTGGCAGGCGACGGTTGCCCGAACCGGCCTGACTTGCCACACCCTGGACGACGGCACTCCCTATTGGGACGAATCCGCCTACTGGGAGTTCACCGCTGCCGAGGTTGACCGCCTGGAAGCGGCTACGGCCCAGATTCAAGAGATGGCGTTGGCTGCCGGGGATCACATTCTGGATAACCACCGGCTGGAAGAGATGAAGGTTCCCGCCATAGCTGCGGCACGCATCCGCGAGACCTGGAACAACGAACCGCCAGCGCTCTACGGCCGCCTGGATCTGTCCTACGACGGCCGCCAGATCAAGCTATTGGAGTACAACGCCGATACCCCCACCGCGCTGGTCGAGGCGGCGGTGACGCAGTGGTACTGGCTGGAGGATTGCTTTCCCCATGCCGACCAGTTCAACTCGCTGCACGAGAAGCTGGTGGCCAAGTGGCAGGATCTGCTGCCCTACTTGAAGCAGCCGGTGTATTTTGGCCACGATGGCAGCGAAGAGGACTTCATGACCGTCAGCTACCTGAGGGACACCGCCGAGCAAGCCGGCCACAAGACTGTTCCCATCGCCATGCACAGTGTGGGTTGGGAGGCGGCGGGGGCACGTTTTGTGGATTTGGACCGCAAGCCCATTCAGAGCCTCTTCAAGCTCTATCCCTGGGAGTGGATGCTGGGCGAGGAGTTCGGTCCACATGCGTTGGAGTCCATCGGTACGGTGAACTGGATGGAACCCATCTGGAAGATGATGTGGTCGAACAAGGCGCTGCTGGCCATTCTCTGGGAGTTGTATCCCAATCACGAACTGCTGCTGCCCGCCTATCTGGATGGGCCGCGCAACCTTCAGGATTACGTAAAGAAGCCGCTCTTCGGGCGCGAAGGGGCGGGAGTTACGGTCTTCCGCAACTGGGTGGCGGAGGAGGGAAGCAGCGTCGCGGCAGAAGCCTGCGTCTACCAGAAGCTGGCTTCGCTGGCCGTCGAGGACGGCAACACCGCGGTGATCGGCAGTTGGCTCATCGATGGGGAACCGGCGGGGATGGGCATTCGCGAGTCCTCGGGGACCATCTCCAACAACACCAGTCGTTTTGTGCCGCACCTGTTCAAGTAAGATGAGAAGCCCATATCCCACCCTTTCCGCCGAAAAACGCGGTGAGGATGGGCGCGGAAGTTTACGGCAAATTGAAGGGTGAGCCCGCGGTTCGGCGTCGGGCTGAGAGCAAAAAAATGGGGGCAGGATACAGGGGGCAGTGCCCCCTGTATCCTGCCCCCGGTTGATCGAGCGGCTAGTTGATGCCCGCCTGTAGTGTCCAGGCTCCAGTCTGCCACACATAGACGTGGCAGGCACCCGGGTTAGCGCAGATGATGTTGCCGCTACCGGCGTTGGTCAGCCCGTAGAGGTAGGAATCCTCGGTGACAATCCATGTGCTGGTCGCGCCGAGGGTCAGGTTTACCTTGCCAGTAGCCGTACCAGGAGTGCCCGGGGTGCTAGTGGCGCCATTGATGGCGCCAGTAAGCACGGTGGGAACCGCTGAACCATCCGTAGTCAAGGTCAAGTTCACCGTGCTGATCGGGTCTACGACGATGTCGCCGGTCAGAGTTTCACCGTAAGCTTCAAAGGTGACAGTGGCGCCGTTGGAACCGGTGGTGCCGAGGCCGCTGATGGCCGCGGCGGTCAGCAGGACTCCGTCGCCGGTTGAGTTGGTGAGGTTGCTCATGGCCACATCGGTCAAGCTGATGGTGGCTGTTGCGGTGTTGGCGACCGAGAAGACCGTCGCGGTGCTGTTTTGATAGCCGCCCGCACTCGTCGCGCAGGTGGACAAAGTGGCCGCATCGCAGGCGTAGAGGATGGAGCCACCGGTCATGGTGAAGCTGCTGGCGCCGGACACGGCATCTCCCGGAGTGGAATCGTAGTACAGGAAGATCCCGTGGTTGTCGCCATTCGCGCTGGAGAGGGTTGCGCCGGTGAGGTTCACCGAGCTTTTGCCATTGATTTCCACGGCCGAGGCATTCTCTGCCGTAACTGTGTCGCCGTTGAGGGTAATCGAGCTGCCAGTGTAGGGGCTCACCGCGTTGGCACCGGCGGCGTGAACGCCCGCCGACTCTGTACCGGTAGTGGAGGAAACCGAGACGGAGGTGTAGACGCCGCCAGTGGAGGTCACAATACCGCCTCCCATGCCTGTTGCCAGCACGGGGCTGTTGTTGCCGTAGGTGGTGGCAGTCAGCGGGCCTCCTGCACCTGTTCCCGTATCCGTAATCGCCAGGGTGCCCTGCTCGGTCGCCTTCAAGGCCGGCGAGTAGATCCCGCTGGTGGCGACGTAGGTGTTGTAGATGTTGACTTCACCGCCCATGGTGGCGAAGACGCCGGCGCTGTAGTCGGCGCTGGTGACGATGAGGCCGGGATCCCCTTGACCATCGTCGGTGATGTTGATGGTGGCGCCTTGCACGACTGTGGCTATCGGCGCAGTGGCGACGGTGCCGAAGGCCAGAACCGCGGCGTTGGTGCCGTAGGTGCCAGCGTCGGAACCAGAGACCCCTGCTGCGATCGCTTGCGTGCTGGCGGTGGATTCGGAGGTGATGGTGGGGTAGGTGACGGTGACCGCGGTGCCATCGTGTGCGCTGGTATCGACCGCACAGACGGCGCTCACGTCCGAACCCTGAGCATCAAGAGTCGAGGAAGGGGTCGTGGCAGAGGTCAGAGACCCAGGAGAACTGGCTAGGTTGGTGACGCTCAGGGCGGTGGCGTAACTGAAATTACCCAGGCCGGTGGCGGTGCTGAAAGTGCCGTTGTCCTGTTGGCCGCAGGGGTTGACCGTGATGTTCACCTCCGCGGTGGTGGTGGTGTAGTTGGTTGAACTAGGCGTGAAGGTAACACTCTGCGCCGAATTGCCAACTGCGGGAGCGATGGTGCTATCTGTCCAGGCAAAGCTACCGGCCGACGATGCAGTGCCGCCGCTCAGAGGAGTGGAGTCAACCAGCGTATCGCCCACGGGGATAGCGGGGGCGGTCGGCAAATTGGTAACCGTCGCCAGCGCTTGGTTCACAATCACACTTACGAGGTGATTCGTTATCGAAGCGTAATTGCTCGCATTTGCGCCCGAGGGCGTAAAGGTTACGGCATAGCTCGCCGCACCGGCGCCGCCATTCTGATTGGCGTCGGGAATCTGGCTGCCGTCGGTCCAGGCGAAGGTGCCACCCGAGCCGCTGGTGAATGACAAAGTGGATGTGGACAACGCCACAGCAGGTCCATAGGTGATGGGGGCGGCTGTGGGCCAAACACTGACCACCGGGGTAGCCTTGTTCACGGTGATGTTGATGTTGTTCTTCACCGTGCTTAAAGTGCCCGAGTCAGGCGTGAAGGTCACGCTCTCGGAAACCGAATTACCTGCAGCGGGAGCAGTGTTGGGGCTGGTCCAGGTGAAGGTACCACTATCACCCTGCCACCCAGAATCTGGATCCGCACTGTGAGAGACGTGTAAGGAGGTTGAAACGGGGCCCAAAAGGAGGCTCGTAATGCTGAACTGAGAGGAGCTAAGCTTGGACCCGTAAGTGATGGCGCTGGCCGATAATAGACTCCAATTAACGGTCGGCAGTGGCAGGGTCCAGGTGACGTTGATCTGGTGATCCAGCGAGTTGTAATCGGCCGTATCGCCGGGTGTGAAGGTCACCCATTCAGGCAACGTGGTTGGAGAGGCGGAGGTAGCGCAGACGCCGCCGTTATAGTTAACAGATGTGGGGACGGTGCAACTCCAGGCGAAGCTGCCACCGACAGTCACACCTCCATTCGATGCAGAGCCGGACAGCGCTGGGGCGCCCGACGCAATTGTGGTACCGGAGGAGATGGAGACCGCCGCCGGCCAGGTAACCGTCGGGTTGGCCTTGGTCACGGTGATGGCGACAGTGGACGTCAACAACGAATTGTAGTCCTGCGTGTCGCTGGGCTTGAAGGTTATGCTCGGGGTTGTGCCACTGCCGGAGGCGTAGGCGCTGGGGGTGGTCCAGGCCCATACACCGGCAACGGTATTGTTCACGCCGTTGATGACGAAGGGACCGGTTGCCGGAATAGCGGGTTGGGACAGCACGAAGGTGACCAACTGCGCATAGGGGCCACCCGTGGCGGTAGGGCCGTTGGCAAACACCGGCGTCGCCTTGTTGACGGTAAACGAACCGTCGACGTAGGTGATGTCATAGTTGGCGTTCACGGCGCCATAGCAGAAGGTGGGGTAGGATCCCGGGTGGTTGCTCGGCAATCCCGCGTAGCTCGTCCCGCAGAGCAGTCCCGCTCCCAACGAAGCTTGCGTATCCCCAGTGGCAAGCCCGGAAGCCGGACTGTCCACATGCGGAGACAAGGTTGGGGTGATGGTCGTGGGTGCGGCCGAGCCATAGATGATCGCTCCGCCGCTGTAGGTGGCAGTGATGGTGAGCGGGCGAGGATAGACCGTAAAGGTCCTCGATACCGCATTGACCCCCGTGTAGTAGTTGTTCGCGGCCAGGGCTGCGGAGATGGTGATGGTTCCCACGCCCGTGGGGGTCACGCTGGTTCCGCTGACCACCCCAGCCGCCGCCGGACCGCTGACCACCGTGTAGACGATGGGCAGGCCGTTAGCTGAATCGCTGGCGGAGGAGGAGACAGCCGAAAGCGTAATCGGCGCGCCGTAGATGGTGGAACCGTTATACCAGTGGCTGATGGACTGCGCAGCCTTGCCGACTGTCACCGTCTGTTGTACCTGAGTCGCCGCGGGGTAGATGCCGCCGCTCCCGGTGTTGCCCGCCTGGTTGGCGTTGACCGTGCAGGTGCCGACACCGATATAGCTCAGCGTGGTGCCATTAACGGTGCAAACGCTAGTGGTCGCCGAAGTGAAGGCTACGGTCAGGCCCGTGGAGATGGACGTACCCGTCTCCACCGACGTTGCTACCAGCGTAACGGAGGTATTGTAGGTCGGGGAACTCGCCGGCGCCGTAAAGTTGATGGTTTGACCCGTAACAATGGTCAATTGCGCCGAACTGGAGAGGCTGGGGCTGAACTGCGCCACCCCGACAGCACTGTAAACACCGCCATAGGAGGCGATGAAATAGTGTTTGCCGGCTGCCGTGGCGGAGGTGGGGAACCCGACTGCCGTGCTGTCGAGGGTGGCGATGCCAGAACTGTTGATCGTCCCCGTTCCCAGATAGATGGAGCTATCGTAGAAGGTTACGTGACCAGAGGTCGTGGGGATCGCAACCGAACCCGAGGCAGTTACCGTTGCACTCAGCGTGAAGCCGGTGCCAGAGTATGCGACAGAGTTCGCGATAGGGGTGGTGGTGTCTATCTGATAGACATGGTTCGCCACCGTCGTAACATTCGCGAGAATCGTAGTTACCCCAGAAGTGGGAATGGTGGAAATGACGCCGCTGGCGGCATGGGTCGAATCTCCCCCATAAACAACCGTGAAGGTATGGGTGCCGAGCGTCAGAGGGGTGACCGTAGAGGTGGTCAATGTGGCGACTCCGGAACTATTGATTGTCCCGGTTCCGATCGAGATGCCTCCGTCGTAGAAGGTTACGCTCTCCGCATTACCTCCCTGGGGCAAGCCCGTGGGCAAGTTGGAGGCGGTCAGCGTCAAGGCTTCGCCATAGTAGTAAGGGCTCGACACAGGTGTAGTGATGGCCAGCCCTACCGACGTAGTGGTGAGCACCGTGACGGTCGCCGTGTTGGAGCTGCCACTATAGTCTGTTGTCAGGGTGGGGGTGAAGGTGGCCAACACGACGTTGGCTCCAGCCGGCAGTGCCGTGGTAATGCAGGTAGCCACTCCCGTCCCGGTGTTCACAGTCTGTGTGCCGCCGCTGCATGTCACCGGTGTGGTTGCGCTGATGGCGCTGGCTCCGTATGTGAAGGCCACGCTGCCTGCTACCCCGGTCGTTACGTTCGCGGTCAGCGTTAAACTGGCGCCAAGGATGGGGGTGCTTGTCGAGGGAACCAGCGAAGTGACTGAGGTGCTGGCTTGCGCTACTGATACGGTCGGCGTATTGGAAGTAAAGGGAGGGGTGCTGAAACCCGTCGTCGGCGAAGGGGAAAACACCGCCTTCACAACGTCGGATCCCACTGGCAGAGCTGTAGCAGCTACTGTCGTAGTGGCGCAGGTTGCTGCTCCAGAACTTACGGTAACGGGGTTGGTGCCGGTGGTGGTGCAGGTCACCGACGTGCTTCCATAGCTGAAGACCACCGTGCCCGATGCCCATGAGGGGATTCCGCTCACGGCCAGCGATACGCTGGTGCCAAAGGCCGGGGAAAGATTCGAGGGGGTCAATACGATCGTCGGAGTGACGGCCGCAACCGTGACCGACGGCAAAGTGGTATTGCTCACGGTAGCGACGCTATAGTCTGTCGTTCCCCCCGTAAGGGTAACGGTAGCCAGCACGTAGTCGGTTCCCACGGGCAGCGTCGATGTGGTGCAGCTCGGTGCTCCGGCGGTGAAACTCGCGCTGTTGGTGCAGGTCACCGAGTTGGTTGCGCTGGATGCGGAGCTGGAGGTTCCGTAGAAGAAGGCTACGCTGCCTGCCGCCCCTGCCGGTAATCCACTTACGGTCAGGGTCACCGGGGAGCCATAGTTCTGTGAGGATGGCGAGGCTAACACGGTGATCGCCGGAGTGGCTACCGTTACATGGATGGCCGCCGAGAGATTGCTGGTAAAGGATGCAGCGGAGTAATCGGTCGTTCCCGAGGCAGGACTAAAGACTGCCGCCACATAATTGTATCCGGTCGGCAGCGTCGTAGCGCTGCAAGCTGGCAAAGCGCCATTTGGGGTGCTGGTGCAGGCCACGGAGGTGGCTGCGCTTACGACGGCTGCGGCTGTCGGCAAAGTCCCTGGGACCGCAGCGTAGTTTTTGTAGTAATACACGACTGTGTCCGAACTGGTCGCCCCCGCGGGCACTCCGGTCAGACCCAGAGATACAGCGCTGCCATAGGTCGCGGACGTCGCTGCTGAGGGGCTCATGGTAAGGGTCGGGGTAGCTTTGGTTACCGTGACAGAACCCGCCGTAGCTGAGATGCCGCCTGTTGTGTAGCTGCTGTTCGATGTGGTGTACACCGCCTTCAAGTAAGTGGTTCCCAGCGGCAGTGCGGTAGTCGCGCAGGTGGTGGTGGCTGCAGCTGTTACGGCGCCACTGGTGCCGCATCCCGTCAGCGTGGTGTAAGTTCCGCCGGAAGCGGTGGCGGTCTGAAAGGCTACGGTACCTCCGGCGCCTGATGCCCAACCGGTCAGGGTGGTGGACAGTGTCACACTGGCGCCATACGTGGGACTGGTTGGCGAAGCGGTCACCGTCCCCGGCGTGACGGTTGTTGCCGCGCTGGCGCTACTCGCGGCTGCCAGCAGGAACAGCAGCAGGAAAGCCAGGCAGCCGCTGCCGTTAAGGACGCGGGAGCTGATCGCTGAGATCCCTTTTCGCGTCGTTACTACAGGTATGGATCGCATCTCAAACATTTTGAAATCCTCCGCTTTGAGTGCCTGGCTCGCCATGAGTCAGGGTGCAAGGGAATTGACGGGTAAAGAAAAGCAGGCAATCGGCCTTCCGGGTGGTTCAGGGAAGACGCTGTCGCGGGTCTGGCGCGGGGCCAGACAGTGAGCGGGATCGACAACGCACCGTTCGGCGTCGAAAGCGCGGAGGTCCATTCGTGTTTGGTTGCGTTACAGCCAGCGGGGCGGTTTGGTTACCGCTTGAGAGAACTGGCACGGCGTCGACGGCGGACTCATTCTGCCACCCAAACGGCTGCCATTTCCGCACCGCCGCCTGGTTGTCCTTTGTGTTGTCCATGCCACTCTCCTTCTGCATCGCCGCGTAACAGCATCCCTCAGCGATGCCTAACTTGCGGATTCCACGCGACCTGTATCTCGATATGTCGCGTCGTTCTCACTCCATCACTGGATGTTGTACGGGTACTTCCTCTCTTCATATCGACCGAAAGCCCTCATTCATCAGTGCATTTCAGCGAAATCTAAGCCCTTTGGGCTGCCATTTATCATTAGAATTCTCTAATAATTACTTACACTTACAGCTCATCCTCCAGCTTCCGCCAGCGTCAGGCTGCGGTTCAGGCCGGGGATCGATTCAGGGAGTACGGAGGTACTGGGAGGTGCACTTGCAGGGCCATTGCGGAGGGATATTTATTGCAACTATTCCATGCCGAAACTTCCGGCAGCGGATGCGTCTCACTATTCGAGCGCATCGCTTCAAGAACGATCCCGGTGGTATCAAATCGATAGGCAAATAGGGCGCTTGACACGACAAAAGCACATAACTCCTCATTGCAGAGGGGTTATGTGCTTGCGGGGAGATATTTTTCCAAGCCCGCTATTAGAACGGGATATCGTCGTCGGAGATCTCCGCGGACTGGGCGAAATCGTTCGTTCCCGAGGCGGAGCGCTGATCGAAATTCGCCGATGAGCCAGAACCGCCGACGGAGCGGCTGGAACCTTCCTCGCGGCCGGAGAGCAGAGAGAGGTCGAAGACCACCACTTCGGTTTTGTATTTCTTTTGTCCGGATTCCTTGTCGTCCCAACTGCGGGTTTGGAGCTTGCCCTCGATGTACAGTTTGGAGCCCTTCTTGACGTAATCGCGGATAATCTCAGCGGTGCGCTTGAAGGCCACCAGAGCGTGCCACTCGGTGCGATCCTGCCAGTTGCCCTGTTGATCCTGAAAACGATCACTGGTGGCCAGAGTGAGATTGGCCACGATGGCGCCACCGGGGGTGGAACGGATCTCCGGATCCTTGCCTACATTGCCCAAAAGAATAACTTTGTTGACGCTCTTTGCCATGATTCCGTGCTCCTGTCGCCAGATGCCCGCCTGGCGTCTCCTTGAGATCTGTTGATTCACTGCATGGACCCGTCTCTGCGGTCTACCCAAGTGCGAGGACTTGCGCACTCCCAGGGAAGCGAGCCTGCTGCTCCTGCCCGGCGCCGGGTACGGCGGGCGCAGATGAAATCCCAGTATACTGCCGGACCATGTGCGGCCGCGGGTGGGGATCTGTCCCGCTTTGTGGGAAACGTGGCATATTTCACCCCATACTGGAAGGTCGGTGTGCTGACAGGAGTGAAAAACTTGCAGCCGACGGGGGAGAAGGTGCATTCTGGCCGTGTCATGAAAGCCATCCAGATCTTTGCGACAGGTGGGCCGGAGGTATTGCAACTGGCCGAGTTGTCCATTCCCGAGCCGGGTGTGGGGCAGGTTCTGATCCGCGTTGAAGCAGTGGGCGTCAACTTCATCGAGATCTACTTCCGCAAGGGCGTCTATAAATCCGCGCTGCCCTGCACTCCGGGGAGCGAGGCCGCCGGCAGCGTGGAGAAGCTGGGGCCGGGGGTGAGCGGTTTTGCCGTAGGCGATGCGGTGGCTTCTGTGGGGGTACTGGGCAGTTACGCGGAATATGCTCTGGTTCCCGCTAGCCAGTTGGTCAAAACTCCAGCCGGGCTGAGTCCGGAGAAGACTGCGGCGGCCATGCTGCAGGGTATGACAGCACATTATCTGGCCTATTCGGCTTTTCCCCTCAAGGCTGGCGATACCGCGCTGGTACATGCCGGCGCCGGCGGCGTGGGCCTGCTGTTGACGCAAATGGCTATGCGGCTGGGAGCCAGGGTCATCACCACCGTTTCGACAGCCGAGAAGGCCGAAATCTCCCGCCAGGCCGGCGCCGCCGAGGCCATTCTTTACACCGAGCAGGACTTCGAGGTGGAAGTGAAGCGGCTGACCGGGGGCAAGGGTGTGGATGTGGTCTATGACGGTGTTGGCCGGACCACCTTCGAGAAGAGCTTGAACTGCCTGCGCCCGCGCGGTTTGCTGGCCCTGTTTGGCGGCTCCAGTGGGCCGGTGCCGCCCTTCGACCTGATCCAGTTGAGCGGCAAGGGCTCGCTCTTTATTACCCGTCCCACCTTGTGGCATTACGTCGCCAGCCGCGAAGAGTTGGAGTGGCGGGCCAACGACGTGCTGGGATGGGCCGAACGTGGCGAACTGCAATTGCGCACCGAACATCTTTACCCTCTCACCGACGCCGCCCAGGCGCAGAGCGATCTGGAAGCACGGCGGACCACGGGGAAGATCCTGCTGGAACCGTAAAAAGCAGGGAACAAGGGCCTAGGGGTTAGGGACAGGGGTCTACAGTACAAGATGATCGCAGGAAGGGAAGATTTACCGATGAGAGCCATCTCGATTGGGGCCAAGGATCGCGTCTTTGTGTTGACGGGCGCGGGGATCAGTGCGGAGAGCGGACTGCCCACCTTCCGCGCCGCGGATGGCCTTTGGGCCGGGCAAAGTGTCGAGGATGTCTGCACCCCCCACGCCTGGCAGCGCAATCCGGCGCTGGTCTGGGAGTTTTATTCGAAGCGCCGCGCCGATGGCGCCAAGGCCGAGCCCAATCCCGCCCATCGTGCCTTGGCCGAGCTGGAATCCCAACTGGGCGACCGCTTCTTTCTCTGTACCCAGAATGTCGACGACCTGCACGAGCGAGCCGGATCGCGGCGCCTCCTTCATATGCATGGCGAATTGGCCAAAGCCCGCTGCGAAGCGGAGTGCGGACGGCCTCCAGTCGAGGATCGCCGCATCTATCGCAGCCTGGATGAGGTTGGGCACTGCTCCTGCGGCGGCCGCCTGCGCCCCCACATCGTCTTCTTCGGGGAGATCCCGCTGCAGATGGAGTACATTGAAGCGGAGATCGCCCGCGCCACGGTGATGGTGGTGGTGGGCACCTCGGGCTCGGTCTATCCGGCGGCCAACTTCGTCCACTGGGCGCGGCACGTGGGCGCCCGCACGGTCTACGTGGGGCCTGAAGCACCGCTCAACGCTTCAGCCTTTACCCACATTGTGGAGGGCAAAGCCGGCCAGATGCTGCCGGGAGCGTTCTTTGTGGAAGAAAACTGAGTCCGCCGACGAAGGCTATTTTGCCCGTGCATGGATGAATTCCAAACGGCGGAAGCGCAGCGCTGTCCAATCGTCGTCGATAGCGATGGCGCGCACCGTGTCGAAGCCCGCGGCCTTGAGCTTTTCCCAGCCAGTGTCACGGTTGAACTCGCACGTATATCTCTTCGATGTGCGCTTGGGATACGCGAACCAGATGATGGCGTCGCCTGGGGCCAGGGCCGCAATCCGCGGCGCCAGCGCATCCACTTCGCTTTGCCGGGTGACGAAGGCCAGCACAAAGGCGAGTCCCGCAACCTGTTCCAGATGCCGGTGCAGGTGCTGAACTCCGAGCTGCGCCAGTTGAGCCTCGAAACTCTGCGGTGCATCGAGGACCACGACCTGCTGGTGGTCGCCGAGATTGAGTTTTTCCCAAACGGTAGCCATGGATTGCAATTTTACTCGCGGTTTGGAAATATTCTTCAAAAATCGATCAGGGCGAGACCATGCAAATGAGGGTAGCGCCGGCCGCGATTGGGGAAGCCTTCGTTTCCGGAAGCGATTCAGGCCGCATTGCAGGAAACGGTGCGCGGCGCTCAGGTATCATTCGGTAAACCGCAGTTTTATCCAAAGCAAAGAGGAAACGCCTGTGTCCGAACCGAACCCTGCCGCTCCGCACATCGCTTTCACGCCCGAGTCCCGTCTTTCGCGCCCGCTGCGCATCGCTCTCTTCGGATTTGGAACCGTGGCCAGCTCGGTTGCCCGGATTCTGCTCGAATCGCAGCCGCAGGGACTGGCGCTGACGCATATCTATAGCCGCAGCCTGGCCAAGCGCAAAGCGGATTGGGTGCCGTCCAGCGTCACCTGGACCGACAATGCCGCCGCGCTGCTGGCCTCGCCCGAAGTGGATGTGATCGTGGAGTTGGCTGGCGGCCTTAACCCGGCCGGTACCTGGGTGCGCGCCGCGTTGCAGTCCGGCAAGAGCGTGGTCACTGCCAACAAAAAACTGATCTCCTACCACGGCGTGGAGTTGGAACAACTGGCCGCGGCCAAGGGCGGCCATCTCAAGTACGGCGCCGCGGTGGCCGGTGGCATTCCCGTCATTCCCGGCCTGGAGCAGGGCCTGGCCGGCGATCGCATTGAGCGCGTCGAGGGCATTCTGAACGGCACCTGCAACTTCATACTCAGCAAGATGGAAGAGGGCGCCGATTACGCTCCGGTGCTGGCCGAAGCCCAGGCCAAGGGCTATGCCGAAGCCGATCCCACTGAGGATGTGGGCGGTTTCGATGCCCGCGCCAAACTTTCCATCCTGATGCGCTTGGCGCTGCGGGTATCCTTGAACCCCGATGAGATTGTGCCCAAGTCTATCACCTCAATTCGCGCCGTGGACTTCAGCTATGCCCGCGATCTGGGTTGCACCATCCGCCAGGTGGCGCGTGGCGAGTTGAAGGACGGCCGCGTGGCCGCCACTGTCGGCCCCACCCTGGTGGCATTGCGCTCGCCGCTGGCTTGGTCGCGGGATACCGAGAATATGGTCATCTTCAGTGGCCATTACGGCGGCAACGTGGTCTTCAGCGGCCACGGCGCCGGTGGCCATCCCACCGCGGTGGCTGTGGTCAGTGATTTGCTGGCCCTGGCCCACGGCTCGCGCCGTGTCGATCTGCCCTCGACCAAGGCCGCCGTAGATGGCGAGTACGAAGCGCCGCACTACATCCGCTTTCTGGTCAACGATCGCCCCGGCATTGTCGCCGAGATCACCGCTGCCTTGGCCAAGGAGCGCATCAACATTCGTGCCATCGTGCAGAAGGCCGGTTTTCCGCACAACGCGCTGCCCTTCGTGGTCACCGTCGAGCCCTGCAAGACCTCGGCCCTGCGCCGCGCCCTGGAGGCCATCCAGAACATGGATTGCAACCTCGAGGCGCCGCTCGACCTGCAAATGATGGAGTAGCAGGGAACCAAAATGCAAGGGACCAATTGCCGGCCCTTGGTCGTGGTAAAACGGTGCGGATCAAGGTGATAACGGGGAATTGAGGAAAGTATTCCACGGATTGCTGTCGCCTGGAATCAGCATGTTGCAGAATCTAAAAGGGAAGCACGGTGCACTGAAATCATGATGCGCATCTTTCGCCCTCTGCCCGTCGAAGGGCTGAAACTGCTGGTCTTCGATCTGGATGGGACCCTGATCGACTCGGCGCAGGATCTGTGCAACAGCGTCAACGCCGCCCTCGAACATATGGGTCTGGAAGCGCTGCCCGATCCAACTATTGCCAGCTTTGTGGGCAACGGCGTGCCGCTGTTACTGCGGCGGGCGCTGGCCTGCAAGTGCGGTATCGCTCCCCAATCCGTTGACGACTCGCTGCTTGCCCAGACCCAGCGTTTTTTTCTCGACTACTATCGCGAGCACAAACTGGACTATACCTACGCTTACGACGGCGTTGTCGAGGCGTTGGCGGCGCTGCATACTTTGCACGACGTACACGGAGGCACTCCTCGTACCATGGCGGTGCTGACCAACAAGCCGGTTCGCCCGGCCCGCGGCATCTGCGAAGGGCTAGGCCTGGCCGATTACTTTCTGCACATCTACGGCGGTGACAGCTTCAAGACCAAGAAGCCCGATCCCGAGGGGCTGCGCTCGCTGATGGAAGAGGTCGGCGCGCGCCCGGAAGAGACAGTGATGATCGGCGACAGCACCGTGGACGTGCAGGTGGCGCGCAATGCTGGCGTCTGGAGCATCGGCTGCGCCTTCGGTTTCAGCCCACAAAACCTGACGGAGACCCCGCCCGACATTCTTGTCGACTCGGCCGCGGACTGGACGGCGGCTCTGGCGCCTGCGAGAATCGACGCACGGCAAGAATGAATCGGTTCGGTGCGGAATGCGCGGAGGCCCGAAACTACACTTTTCGCGTCCGACCGATCCGGTCAGAAAGCATTGCGACATATGGGGTGGGCCCACCCTCGTCGTGCCGATGCTTTTGCGGCTAGGGTGGGATGCAATCTCGCCATTTGATCTGGCCGTATCAATAACCAGATTCTTGTTCGCCTGGATGGGAACAGACCGCGAACGTTCAGCCTGCGGCGTTCGTCTTTCGAGCAGGGAATCGACATGGAGTTTTTTGATCTTTTCGCATAACGCCAGCACAAGCGCTGAACCGGCTTGGCGGCAAGGGTTGCGTTTACAGATTTTTCTGTTTCATTTTTGCTTTGCCTTGGAGAATTCGATCATGCGTCTTTATACTCTGGCAGCGTGGCTGCTTGTGCCCGCCGCTGCATTGGCGGGGAATCCTGCCCCACCCACTCCCGCAAACAATGCAATGCCAGCCCTGCAGGGCGTCGTTGCCGACGCCAGCGGGGCCATCGTTCCCGGCGCCCAAGTGGATCTGGTGGATGCCAACGGCGTAGTCGCCGCCACCTCGCAGACCGACGGTAGCGGCAGCTTTCAAGAGGTTGCACCCCATCCCGGCAGCTTCACCCTGGTGATCGCCGCGCCCGGTTTCGAAACGGTGCGCAAGCCGGTCGAAGTGGCCGTGCCTTCGGTACGCACCGCCTCATTGAACGCTCCACTGCGCATCGTTCTGCCCATCGCCATGTTTGCCACCAGCGTGCATGTCAGCGCCGAGACTAATGAGGATCTGACTTCGACAGACGATAACCGCGACTCCTCGGTGATGACTTCCGCGGATCTGAAGGCGCTGCCCATCTTCGACAACGATTACGCCACCGCCATGAGCGCCTTTCTCGATGACAATGTCACCGCTACCGGGGGTAGCGGACTGCTGGTGGATGGCGTCGAGGCCAATCGCGCTACCGTCTCCGCCTCGGCGGTACAGGAAGTTCGCATTAATCAGGATCCTTACTCGGCGCAGTATTACTGGCCTGGGCGCGGACAGATGGAGATCGTCACCAAGTCCGCCGCCGATCACTACCACGGTCAGTTCAACTTCATTTTTCGCGATTCCGCGCTCAACGCGCAGAACGCGCTGGCGCCCTCCAAGCCCTTCGAGCAGCGCCGCGTCTACGAGGGACACGCCACTGGGCCTATCCCCCATGCGCAAAAGAGCAGCTTTCTGCTCTCCTTCAATCGCGCCGAAGAGGACAAGGACTCGGTGGTCAGCGCCACGCTGGCGCCCACCCCCGAGAATCTCACCGGCGCATATCAGGACAACGTCTCCGCGCCCACTCGGGACACCGAGTTCAGCACCCGGGCGGCGCATCAGTTCGGCGATCGCCACTCGGCCTACGCACAATACAGTTACCAGGACTGGACCGGCGTGAATCAGGGCGTGGGCGGGCAGTCTCTGGCTGCGGCCGGATACAACACCGAATACCGCGAAGACGACGCCGTTGTGCATCTCGACTCGACGCTTTCGGCCACCTTACTGAACCAGATCTCGGTGGTGGCCGAACACGACTCCAGCCGCAATAGCAATGCAGTGGAAGCTGCGCGTCTCAACATCTCCGGCGACTTTACCGCCGGCTCGGCTCAGAACGACTCATTTGGAACGGAATATAACTTCCGCATCTACGATATGGCTACCTGGACCCGCGGCCGCCACCTGGTCAAGATGGGCTTCGGCACGCCCCACATCGACCGCCGCGCCTTCGACGACCACACCAACGAATTGGGCACCTACACCTTCGCCCCCACGCTGGCCGCGGACGGCGTAACCGTTGTATCGACAGCTCTGGACAACTACGCGGCCAATCTGCCCTCCGGTTTTTCCCAGAACACCGGCGACACCCACTTCATCTATCACCAGCAGGAGATGGGCGCATTCCTCCAGGATCAATACAAGATCAACGCCCGCTTCAGCTTGACTCCAGGTCTGCGTTACGACTGGCAGAACTTTCTGGCCACCCACCGGCTGGGCTTCTCGCCGCGCCTCTCCTTCGCCTGGGTTCTCGACGAAGAGAGCAAGACCATTGTGCGCGGTGGCGGCGGCATCTATTACGACCGCTTCGGCGGCGGTCCGCTGCTGGATCTCGAGCGCTACGGGGATGCCCGCCGCCGCTCCGTGCTGCTCTCCCTCGACCCGGCGCAGATGCCGGCCGCGGGATGCGTTCCGGTCTCCAATTGCCTGACCCTGACCGCGCAACCGGCGGCGCTAGTGCAATTGGCGCCCAACGCCAAAATTCCTTACCAGATTCAATACGGTGTCTCCATCGAGCGGCAGTTGGGGGAGAAGGCCACAGGCGTTATCAGTGCCTACTCCGCGCGCGGCATCGACAGTTTCCGTTCGGTCGACATCAACGCGCCCACGCCCCAGTCCGGTTATACCGAACGTCCCGATCCCAGCTTTGGCCGTATCCGCCAGATGCAGTCGGCGGGATTCTGGGAGGGAAACGCTATGGACATCTCTTATCGCGGCCGCCTGAACAAATACTTCACCGGCTTCGGCCGCTACACCTGGTCGCATTTCGAGTCCAACACCAACGGCATCGGCTGGTTTCCGCAGAACCAGCTCGATCCCCACAACGAGTGGGCCAATTCCAGTTGGGACCGCCGCCATCGCCTGGGCATGTACGCCATGTTCAACCCGCGGAGCGTGCTGAATCTCTCCGCCGGCATCTTTGCCAACACCGGCACGCCTTGGACCATCCTGACCGGTGCGGACGCCTATGGAGACGACCTCTTCAACACCCGTCCCGGAGGCTTGGGGCGCAACACCCAGACCAATCCCGGCTATGTAGACATGGACCTGCGTTGGGGCCACGACTTCGCCTTCACCCCCAACAAGGACGATGAAGCACCCCGGCTGGGTTTTTCCGCCGGCGCCTTCAATGTGTTCAACCACGTCAACGGCGGGGGCATCGACCCGGTGCAGACCTCCGCGTCCTTCGGCCAAATCACCTCGGCGGCGCCGCCGCGGCGCATTCAACTGGCCATGCGCTTCGAGTTCTGATCGGGGAGCCAGCTCTGGCCTCCACAGAACGATTACGGATTTGCACAGTTGTCTCCTCGGATTTTTCTGCCAATTTACCTCGAGTGCTGTGGAAGGTCGACTGAACCCATGCGGCCAGTGGCATTATCGCGCACGATGAAACGGAGTGTGGTGGCTTTGGGCGAAGGCTGCGAGGAGAAGACAAAATCGGCCATTTTGCCCGGGGCGTTCAGCTTGGTTCCTGGTTTGGCGCTGGCCGTCATGCCGTGCAGGGTGTGGCCGAGCATTTTGCCTTGGGCATCGAGGGAGACTGCCATGATGTAGACCGAGGCGGTGGCGCTGCCATCCTGCTGTGTCTTCCAGTCCAGGCTGGCAGCGGCGGCATGAACGATGTAACTCCCGCGCGCGCCATCGGCCTCGACCGTAACTCGCAGGCCATGCAGCGGCAATGCGCTCTCGGCCGCGGTCGTCAAGTCGTAGGCGGCGGTGGCGTTCTGCTGCGCATTCTCGTTGGGATAATAGCCGGTACGGGTGACGGCGGTCAGGCCAGGGCGAAGGCAGACGACCTGAATCTTGCGGTACTGCGCGGCGGCCTCACTAGCACTGCTGGGGGTGTAGGCGAGGATGTACGCGTGCGCGCCCCGATCGACCGAAGCCGCAATTTGCTGTGCGATGTTGTTTCTGCCATGCACCACTCGACCGCCGGTCACTGGGCCGAGGTTGTCGAAGTCATCGCTGGCGCCGAAGGGGTCGAAGCCGCCGCCCAGAGCATCGCCGGCTGTTTGCACGAAATCCATCTGCGAAGAGTCGGTGATCTCGGTCATGCCCGCGGCGGAACTAGTGGGATCGACGGCATAGAGCGTGATGTGCGTGTCCAGAAGCTGGTTGGTGATGTGTTGCAGAGCGTGCTTGACCTCCAGTGCGTCGTCGCCGTCGATGGTGGTGGGATTGATGGTTGGAAATCCGCCCCCCACCCAGATCAGGTTCTTGTGGCTGGCAATCTGGGCATAGCTCTGGGCAATCTCTTCCAGTGCGCGCAGCGATTGGTCGAGGCGCTCGACGGGACCGAACTCCGTCTTGCCGTTTACCTCCAGCTTCCAGGCATACTCGACGGGCACCGCGGCCACCGCCCGGAGCAAGGCGTCGCGGTCGCGGGTAAATGCCTGTAACAGCTTGAAGCGGTTGTCGTAGACGGTGAGCAGAGTGGTGGGTAGAGGCAGCAGCGCTGGCTGAGCGGCCAGATAGTCGTGCAGACTGCGGCGCGCGAAGGAACTGTCTGCGAAGTGGGTGTTCAACTGATCGAAGACCAGGATGACGACCGGCGAGCGGCCAAAGGCAGCAGGCTTTGCGGGATCGAAGACCGCGGATGCGCCAGCGGCGAGCGTCTCTGTCGGTAGCGTGTTGGCGGCGGGCGGATCGACGGTGCGAATCTGCTGCGCCTGGCCGTCTTCCAGAACCTGGAAGTCGCGGGCAGTAAGTCCGTCAACTGGCTTGCCAGCCTGGTCTGTGACCACCACATCGAGAACCACCAGGCGCGTGTCGAGTTTCAATACCGTGGATGGATGCGCCGGCGACGAATCGAAGGATACGCTTGGGGCCTGACCACGCGACTGCGCCGGAAGCGACGCTGTAAGAGCCAGTGATGCGATGACTAACATAAGATTTCGGGAGATGTACGGTCTTCGATTGGGAAACTGCTGCATCTTTCGCCTCTTTTGCTTGTTGCATCGTATAAGGTTTTTACAGATTCCATTTTAGCGAATGCGGAGAGCAAACGATGGGGAGAGAGAAGCGAAGCAGGCAAAGAAATAGAACGGTGTTGCGCGCCGCGATTACAGGAGCGTTCCTGCTCTGCATGGCGGCACAGAGTTGGGCTTGGGGACGCGAGGGCCACCGCTTGACCGCGCTGGTGGCCGAACAGTATCTGACGCCGCAAGCAAAAGCGCAGGTGGCTCTTTTGCTGAAGAAAGAGTCGCTGGCTGATGTCGCGCCCTGGGCGGACAGTTACCGTCAGGACCATGCGGAGACGGCGCCCTGGCACTTCGTCGATATTCCTCTGGCGCAGTCCAAGTTCGACCGCAACCGCGACTGCCCGGTGTCGAAGGCGGACCCCAAATCGCCCTGGCGCGATTGCGTCACCGACCGCATTCTCTATTTCGAGGGGCGTCTGGGAGACACCTCGCTGAGCCCTCAAGAGCGGGCCTTTGCGCTGAAGTTCCTGGTGCATCTGATCGGCGATATTCATCAGCCATTTCATGCGTTAGGCGACGCCCGCGGCGGCAACGAAATTGCCGTCAGCTTTCTGGGTTCCAGCCAGTGCGACTCCTATCACTGCAACCTGCATGGGGTTTGGGACGACATGCTTATCGAGGAACAAGGGCTGAGCGAGAAGAAATATATCGAGCGGCTACTCAAGGAGATCAAGGACAACCAGTGGGAGCGCATGGCGGGCGGCGAGCCAACCACCTGGGCAAATATCTCCCATCACTATGCGGTGGAAGCCATGATGACCAACGGCGCCTTGATTACCCGCGAGTATGTTGCCGAAGAGTCGAAGATTGTGGATGCACAACTGGCACTCGGCGGCCTGCGGCTGGCGCGGGTGCTGAACCGCATTCTGGATGCTCCGGAGGCTACGCCGGTGCAAACAGCGCCGGCGTCCACTCCTGCAGCGTCTAGCCAGCAGCCGCCGCGGTGAGAACCTCTACTCTTGACCGGACGGAGATGGATCGACACAGAAATGTACTGCATAATTTTCATCCCGAGCGTAGCGAAGGATCTGCCTTTTTTTGCCTTCCGTTGGGTGAGTTGAAAACCTCAGATCCTTCACTTCGTTCTGGATGACAAATTCACAGCTTTAAGAAGCTATTGGGGCGGATCACTGACCAACAAGAAGGGCGGCCATCACGGCCGCCCTTCTTGTTGGTGGTCTGCAAAGTGGTTAGAAGTGCAGCCGGGTGGCGATCTGCACCTGCCGCGGGCTGTAGGTGTAGTTGCTGTTGGAGTTGGTGTAATCGCCAAAGTTGGCGTAGGGCGTCAACGAGGTTCCTTTGAGCGTGTAGGCCTCGTCGGTGATGCCGGTGATGTTCTGGTGGTTCATGACATTGAACATCTCGGCGAAGATCTCCAGCCGGACGCCGCCGAGATATTTGCCGGGGAAGTAAAAATTCTTGCCCAGGCGCGCGTCGTAGACCGCAGTTTTGGGGTAGTTGTAGGTGTTGCGGTCGATCCAGGGCAGGCGGTCGGCGCTGGAGCCGGAGCCATTCAGGCCCTTGTAGGCCGGAGTGGCCGCGCATCCTCCCACGGTTGCGCATCCCAGAACCCCATCGGGGACGGTCAGGCCGGAGACGGAGCCGGAGACATAGGGTGTGAAGGGGAGTCCGGTCTGCAACTGCACCAGCGGCGCAATCCGCCATCCGCCCAGCAGTTCTTCCATCAGGCCGTGGAAGTGGGTCTGTGGCTGAAAGACAGCGGCGAAGACAAAGCGCTGGCGCACGTCCATCGAACTGTTGCCGTGCTCCAGCTTCAGGTTGGTCGGGTCATAGGCACTGAAGGACGGTACCACGGTGGAAAGATACGGATTGTCGTCCATGGCGTGCGACCAGGTGTAGTTGGTCATCAGCGAGAAGCCATGCTCCCAGCGATGGTTCAACTGCACGGCCAGTGCATGGTAGCTGGAGTTCACGTTGCTCTTCACATCGAGGATTTCGCCGTAGGCGGGATTCGGTCTGGTGTACTGACCGGGAGCCGGGTTCAGAGGTTGCAGAAAGACCTTGGTGGTAAGAGTCTGGCCCACCGCAAACGGAACCTGCGTTCCGCCATGCGGCTGCACCACGTACCCCGTCTGCGGCGGCGCCGGGGGCGCATCTGCATCGTTGTTGCCGCCCGGCTGAGTGATCGGATACGACGTCGAGGCCGTTGAAGAGGCGGGAGCGACAACGGTGAAGGTGTAATCGTACGTATTCTGGTCATTGACGTTGACGTCGATGGAACTGGGCAGTTCGCGGCCCAGGGACACCATGTAGGTCAAGCCGAAAACCGTATTGTGTCCCAAATCTTGCTCGATGGCCAAGTCGGCCTCATGCACCTGCGGGTTCTGCATGTGCGGGTCGAGATAGGCGACCGTACTTGCCGGCGGAGTACCCAGACTACCGTAGCAGTTGTAAACACTCGCAAGACTGCTGACGAGGTTGGGGAAGTTAGGCCCGCAATGTCCGCCGTACAGGCTGCTCATGTTGATCTGCGCGTTGGTCGCGCCGGATTCTTGATAGGTTTGCAGGATGTTGGAGTTGATGATGCGCCCGAAGTACATGCCGTAGCCGCCGCGCACGGTAGTCTTGTGGTTGGCGTAAGGATCCCAGGCGAAGCCAACGCGCGGAGCGATGTTGTTGCGATCATCGGGATGGTTGGCACTCTGCGGCAGAGCGGCTCCCGCGGCGACGGCCGAAGCGTAGCTGGTATTGGCGAAAGCCGAGACCAGGGCGGGGTTGCCGGTATTCACCATGGGATTGCCCGGCACATACTCGTACTCGTAGCGAACGCCCAGGGTCAGAGTCAGATTGGGCAGAATGCGCCAGTCGTCGGTGGCATAGCCGGCATACTCGCGGGTGGCGATCTCCGCCGCCGGAGTACCGAAGGCCTGTCCGTAGCTGTAGTAGAGAGGGGTGTATCCGGCTCCGCCGATGCCAGTGGCCGCGTGCAGGTAATCGGAGATGAAGTCGTAGGAGTAGTCGTAGCTGTAGTTGCCGTTTCCGTCGTACAGGTTGTTCACATAATCGACCACGCGATTGAATTCCAGGCCAGCCTTGGCGACGTGCTTGCCGTGGCTCCAGGTGGCGCCATCGAGCAGTTGCAGGCGGCGTTCATCGGGGTCGGCGGCGCGGTCCAGATCCTCGTTCTTGCCTATATTGAAGCCGCCCTGGAATTCGTAGCCGATGGTGGTCTCGGCGGGCTTGCCGAAGGCGTTGTTGGAGAGCGGCAGTTCGTTGGGCAGGGGCGTATCCGAGAGGCTGTACTCGAAGTCCCGGCCATACTGCACCAGCGCGTCGTTGACGATGGAATTGGAGAGCACCGAAGTCAGCCGGGCAATACCGAAGTCTTCCTTGACATAGTCGTTACCAAACGATCCCCTTCCGTAGAAAACCGAAGTCTGCGTCTGGAAGCCGTTGGGCGAGGACTCGCGCATACGGTTGTACATCAGCGAGAGGCGATTGCGGTCGTTGATCTGGTAGTCCAGCTTGGGCAGGTTAATGACCTGATCCAGAGTGCGGGGAACGGTTCCCAGGAAGCTGCTCACCAGGCCCAACCCCTGCTGGTAGAGCGCCGAACCAGCCTGAAAGTTGCCCGCCAGGCCCAACTGGGCGGCCACGGCGCAGGCGTTGTAATCGCCTTCGGTGGAGAGGGTCAGCGAACTGGCGGTGAAGGGTTTCGGCGCGCCTGCCGGGCTGGCGCTGCAGGTCTCGCCGGCCGGTAGCGTGGCATTGGAAGGAGCAAAGGTGTCGTTGGGATCGGGGGCGCGGCCGGTGCCGGGGAAGTTGCGGCGGCCCTGATCGTAGGCAAAGAACCAGAAGAGCTTGTCGCGCTTGAGCGGTCCGCCGGCGCCGAAGCCCCATTGCTTGCGCCAGTCCGTGGGCTTGTAGGGAGTCTCGTTATAGGCACCTCCGCCGGCGGGGACAGTCAGCAACGTGTAGGGATTGATGGCGCCGCCCAGATCGTTGTCGCGGTCGTAAAAGAAGAGTTCGCCGTGCAACTGGTTGCCGCCGCTTTTGGTGACGGTATTGATGACGCCGCCGGCGGAGCGGCCATACTGCGCGGAGTAGTTCGAGGTGTTGACCTGGAACTCCTGAATGGCCGCCTGGGTGATCGAGTAGGACGCGCGGGTACGTCCGCGGGCCTCGGAGAAGTAGGCCTGGTTGTCGTCCGCGCCGTCCACCGTGTTGTTGTTGAGCAGAAAGCTGATGCCACGGAAGCTGAGCAGGCCGAAGCCGTCGGAATTCGAGACCACGCCGGGAGTGAGCAGGGCGAAGTTCGACCAGCGCCGCCCGTTGATGGGCAGGTTGTCAATGGAAGCCTGGTCGAGGGTGGTGGAGATGTCGTTGGATTGTTCGTGCAGCAACGACTCCTCGGCAGTGACCACCACGCTGTCGTTCACAGAACCTGGCTTGAGCACCGGCGAGACGGTGGTCAGGCTGCCTACGGTGACCACGATGGCGTCATCCCGGAAGGGAGCGAAACCGTCCGCGACGAAGGTTGCCGTGTAGTTGCCCGGCTCCAGTTCCGTGACCCGGTATTCGCCCGAAGCATTGCTCTTGACGGTTCGCGTCAGACCGGTATCAGCGGACTTCACGGTGATGGTGGCGGCGGGCAGAAGCGCACCGCCGTTGTCGGTGACGGTGCCACCGATGGCGCCTGTGGTCGCCGACTGCGCATAAGCGAAGGACAGCGAAGTCAAGAACAGGCACACAGCCAAGAACAGAAACCGGAGCAGATGAGAGTTGTGACGGCTGGCGATCAAGTTGGTTCTCCTAAAAGGCCAAAGGCATGAGTGATACGGATACGGCTTGCGGCATCGATCGGAGAAGGTAGGAAAGCCCTTCCGCCTTCCCCGATCAGGGAGCGTTGACGCCAGCTACTGCACGTTCAGCGTAACGGTAAACTGCTGGGTGACACTGGCGAAGCTGCCGCCGGTTCCCGAAGCCACAATGGTGACGGTCTGTGCTCCAGCGGGTGTGGAGACCAGAACCGGTTTGCTGCTGCATCCCGAGAAGCCCAAAGCGGCCAGGCACACGGCCAGCAACAGCAGCGAGCGAGAGCCGCGCAGCAATCTGCGGCGCAGGCCGCCGAAGCCAATCAGCAGTGCCAGACCGGGCAGCGCGGCCAGGCTCAGAGGCAGATTGCCAAGCCCCTTCATCGGCCTGCTGCCGACGGCGCTGGTTGCCGTCTGAGAATTGATGGTCACCGCGATCAGGCTGCTGGTGCTCGACCCGTTCTCGGCAACCGAGGACGGCGAGAAGCTGCATGTAATCGTTGCCGAAGGGGCGGTGCAGGAGAAGGCGATGGTGCCGTCATAGCCAAAGGTGGGTAGCAGGGTAAAGGAAAACAGCCCGCTCTGCCCAGGCGCTACCGTCAGCGACGAGTTCGAAGTCTGCGTCAGCCCGAAGGTGGGAGTACCGGAGACGATACCCAAAGCGGCGGAGGTCGAGGTCAGAAAGTTGGTGTCTCCGCTGTAGACCGCCGTCACCGCATTATTGGTCGAGGCGCCTGTTACCGCAAAGCTGGTGGTGAATGTGGCCACGCCGCTGCTATTGAGCACAGCGGTTCCGATTTTGGTAGTGGTGGTTCCAACGGTGTTGTAGAAGGTGACGCTGCCGGTGGGTGCGGTTCCGCCCGCATAGGAGGTCTGGTTACTGGCGGTTGCGGTCAGCGTAACCTGGGTGGTGCTGTTGACGCTGGTAGCTGAGGTGGTCAGCGCCACCACTGTGCTGTCCGGGGTCACAAAGAGCGTGCCGTTGTTCACCGTAACGGTGTAGTTGCTCAGAGCGGTTCCGGAAACCGCGGGGACGATGGGGTAGCCGGCAGCCAGCACCGGCGAGTTCCACACCGCTGTTGTGCCATATGTAACCCCGATGGCGTCGTTATTGACCACCCCGCTGAAGATTCCGGTCAGAATCGGCAAGGGCGCGTCGAAGGGCTTGTTGAGGGTGCTTGCAGTGACTGTCAGGGGCGCCTGGGCTAAGGTCAGATTCAAGGTGTTATTGCTGGCCGAGGACTCGGTATCGCCGCCATAGCCGACATAGATGCTGTGTGGACCGGCCGACAAAGCGGGAATCGAGAAGGTCGCCGTGGACGGGGTGGTGGTGGTCCCAACTGTCAATTGGACGGTATTGGCCGTGCCCCCATCCACTTGCACCGAGACACTGCCGGTCGGTGCGGGAAGGCCGTTATTCACCGCGACGGAAATATTCATGGCAACCGTCTGCCCGTATATCCAGCTTGTCTGTCCCGTCGGCGGTGTCGTGGTGAGCAGTGTGTTGGTCGAATCGTGGGGCTGAATACCCGCGCCATTCAGGGTCAGCGTCGGCGGGGTGCTGGGCGTGGTGGAAGCAAAGGTGTAGGTGGCGCTGCGTGCGCCGAGCGCCGTGGGCGTAAAGCTGGCCGTCAACTCCACCCCGTATCCCGCCATCGGAAACTCGGAACTGCTGGGAATCGACGAGGGCGAGAGGCTGAAGTCCTCGGCATTGCCAGTGACGCTCGCAAAGGTCGAGCCGAAGGCCGCTGGCTGGGTTCCCATGCTGATGATGTCGGCGGGCGCCTGGTTGGTGGCGGCTCCTTCGTTGCCGATGGCCGTCAAGGCATTGCCCAGGTTGATGGTGGCGGCATTGCGGGTGAAGGTGTAGATGGCATTGGCGTAGCTGTCCGCCACGTAAATTGTGCCGCCAGCGGCGATGGCGACTCCGCTGGGCGTGCCCAATCCGGTGACCACTGCCAGTTGGTCGCTGCTATTGAGCGTCCCGCTCTCATTGGGAATATAGACGATGCGCTTATTGCCCTTGTCGGCGACATAGAGGCTGCCAGCGGGATCGATGGCCACGCTGGTGGGCGCGGAAAGGCCGCTGCCGAGCGTTACCGCGGCTCTTCCGTTGAAAGGCAGCTCGATGACCGAATTGCCGATGGTGTTGGCGACAAAGACGTTGCCGTAGGTGTCGACGGCCAGTCCGGCGGGCCCGCTGAGCGACGGCACTCTGCTGCTGTTGGCCAGAACCACCTGCGCGCCGCTGCTGGCCAGGATCTCGCTGACCGTGTCGGCGGCGGAGTCGGAGACAAAAAGGTCGCCGTAGGAGTCGACCGCCAGGCCCGAGGGCGCGGTGAAACTGCCCAGCACAACCTGACTACCACCATTGGCCGGAATCTCGTAGACCTTGCTGGCGAGCGCCGCATAGACGTTGCCCGCTGCATCCACGGCCACGGCATTGGCGCCGCTGAGACCGGAGCCCAGGTTGGATTCCACCCCTGCCGGGGTCACTTTGACGATGGAGCTGGCTCCCGGAACGGCGGCGTAGATGTTGCCAACAGCATCGAGAGCGATGTCGCTGACAGAAGCCACACCGTTCGAAGCCAGCGAGCTTTGCGTACCGGGATCGACCGCCAGAACCGCAGCCAGTCCGGTTCCGGTCAGGGCAAAGCTGGAAACCAGTCCTTTGCCGCTAGTCACCGTGAGCGGCGCCGTGCGTACGCCGGCGGCGGCGGGAGTAAAGGTAACCGGCACCACGCAATCCTGTGTTGTATCGGAATTCGTGGTGCAAGCCGCCGTACCGGTCGAGAATTCCGTGAACCCCGTGGGCAAGGAGTAGGCGGAGGAGGCCGCCGGGCCGTCTCCCGCGCCAAAGTGAACTTCGATGTTCTGAGTCAACGGCGAACCGATGGCGGCTGCGGGGAACTGCGTGCCAACCGAGACCTTGCGGATCAGAAAATTGAACTGATCGGTGATATAAACATTGCCGGCCGCATCGACAAACGGCTGATAAGGCCGCCAGAACGTAGCCTGGGTTCCGGGGCAGCCGTCGCCGAAGGCATCCGTTTTGGCCGCGCAAGGGAGCGCGCCCGCTGGCGCGGCTGTACCGCCGTAGGCCGTTGGCACGGCCGTGTCGTACTGTCCGGCGATGGGATAGATCTCGCCGGTGGCGATGTCTACCCGGGCGACGATGCTCAATGGGCTTTGAAACAGAGAGATGTAGACGTTCCCCAACGGGTCGGTGGCCACGCCATAGATGCTGCCCAGTGCAGTTGCGTTGGCCAGGCCGCGGGGGAGTGTCGCCGTGGTCGCCATATGCGAACTGAGCACCCCGGCGAAGGTGGAGATGACGCCGGTGGAACCGTTGATCACGCGCACGTCGTAAGGATATTCGTCGGCGATATAGATATTGCCGGAGTTGTCCACCGCAACCTGATAGGGACTGTCGAGCGTAGAGCCCGTCGACGGGTAGGGGCTGGTGCCATTGCTATGGCCGTATACGCTGTCGCAGGAGGAGGTTGTCGATTCTGAAGCGGACTGGGCCTGGGATACATAGGGGCAGCCGGAACCGGCAACGGTGAAGATCTCGCCCGCGGCAATGGTGTTGCCCGCAATGGTGACTGCGGTGCTGCCCAAATTCACCACATCCACAACGTTGTTGTAGTTGTCGGCAATATACAGGTTTCCGTTCTTGTCGAAGGTCAGGCCATAGGGATGGAAAAGCAGGCCGTTGGCCGCCGTGATTCCGGACTTGGTATAAGAAAGGTTATCCGCCTTGTAGCCCACCGTGCCGGTGGTATTGACGATGGTATTCAGGATGCCGGTGCTCTTGCTCACCTCGCGTACCGATCCCAACTGATAATCGGTAAACCAGACATTGCCCTGTGCATCCACGGTGAGGCCCTCGGGCGCAGCCAGGATAATCCCGGTCGCAACGCAGCCGTCGCCCCATGCGCTGGTCGCGTGATTCACCCCGTCAGGGCAAAGGGCACCACTGGCGGGATAAACCGGTGTGCCTGCCACCGAACCGGCGATAGTGGTGATGATGCCGGTGTGGGCATCGACGCGTCGTATGCTCTGGTTGTTGGAATCGACGATGAACAGGTTCCCCTCGCTGTCAGCCGCCGCGGCGCGCGGAACCGAAAGCCGCACCTGGGTCGCCAGACATCCGTCGCCGGCGGTGTCCGTCGCCTTGAGCGAACTGCCTGTAGCGCAGGCCTGACCCACGGTGAAGGGACTGGCGGTGGGACTGTACGTTGTCACAACACCCGTGGTGCCGAGGGTTCCCCCGCCGGCCACCGTCGCCACCGTGTAGGGCAGAAGCTGCGGCGCGGCCTGTGCCGCGGCGCTGGTGCTGAAGCCGGCCAGTGCTGCGCAGGTGAAAAGCAGAGACAAAGTGCGAGAGGCAAAACCAGAGATCGTAACGGAATTTGACACGGAGGAAGGCTCCTTGACGCGGTATGGTCCATGCGAGGAGGGCGTAGACCCTACCTCGCCCCGAGGCGAATGTACTGATCGAAACCGAAACGACCAATACTGAAAGACTGCATCGCACGCGGCAGACGCAGGGCAGAGGTGATCCATGCTCATTTTAGAGAGCCGGGCATTCGTTTAAATCAAAGCATTAATGAATTCACGGAATTGTAATATTGGCCCGGCAGCGTGAATTGTTCGGCTGCATCCCACCCGAAGAACAACGGCGCGGCGAGAGTGGGGCTGCCCCGTTTGAGGCACTGCTTTCAGGCCGGATCAATCCTGCAAGAGCAGGTCGAAGGTCGCGTCGCGATGCTGGCTGGGCTTGAATTCGACGATGGCCAGTTTGCCTTTCTTTTCGATTTGGAGCGGCTATCGATCTTGGCGTCGGAGACGGGCTTAGAGTCCGAACCGGTTGCGGTAATCGAGGCGGAGCAGGGGCCTAAAATCGCCGATATTTCCGTGGGCGGCATTGCCGGGGCGGTGCTTTGGCAGATCCCCAGCGGGGACAAGGCAGGCATAAAACTGCCGAGAGCAGGGCGGTCAAGAGCCTAAATCGTTGGATATTTCAATTGGCGTCCTTCAAAGCTGGAGTTCGTGCGATTTCTACTCGTAGCGCAGCGCCTCGGCGGGCAGCACCTGGGCCGCAGCGGAAGAGGGGTAGAGCGTGGCCAGCAGCGAAATCCCGATGGAAACCGAGGCTACGATCAGCCCATCCAGCGGGCGGGGGGCGAAGGGCAGGGTATCGATCGAGTAGACCTCGGCAGAGAGATGGATAAAGTGGTAGTGGGCGCCGGCCCAGGCCGCCAGATAGCCCAGTAACAGCCCCAGCGCGGTGCCGATCAGGCTGATCAGCGCGCCCTGCAGCAGGAAGATGCGGCGTACCTGGCCGGGCTCGACGCCGAAGCTCATCAGTACGGCAATGTCCCGCGTCTTCTCCATCACCATCATGGTCAGGGCAATCAGGATATTGAGCGCGGCCACAATCACGATCAGGGCGATGACGATAAAGGTGACCACCTGTTCCAGCTTGAGGGCGCGGAAGAGTTCGCGGTTCTGTTCCATCCAGTTGGTGGTCATGTAGCCTGCTCCAGCGGCCTTTTCCAGGTCGCGGCCGATCTGCGGGGCGCGGTCCAGATCATCGACCTTGAAGCTGATCACCGAGAGCAGGTCGGGTTCGGTAAAGAGACGCTGGGCATCGGCCAGGCGCAGAAAGGCCCAGGCTGCGTCGTACTGATAAAAGCCGGAGTGGAAGATTCCCGTGACCCGGAAGCGCTGATATTTGGGGGCCAGTCCCAGTGGGGTCAGTTCGCCCTGGGGGCTGGTGACCAGCACGCTGTCGCCCACCTGTGCGCCGATCTGCTCGGCGATGTCCCTGCCCAGTACCAGCGGCGGGTAGGGGGTATTGCGCGCGGCCCGGGCGTCCAGCGCAGGATTTGCCGCCGCAGGCTCCAACTCCTGCGCCGAGCCGGCGGTAATGGAGTCGAGAATATTGCTGACAGTGCGCTCCTGGGCAGGGACAATGCCCTTGATAAGCGCGAATCCGGCCCGCGGCCCGCGCGAGACCAGTACTTGCCCGTAGATGCCGGGTGCCGCCGCCGTCACATGTGGAACTTGGCGCAAACGCTGGATCAGGGGCTGCCAGTCGCGGATGCCGTCGGCCTCGATGCGCATCAAATCCACATGCGCCGAAGCGCCCAGCAGGCGATCCTGCAAGTCGCGCCTCATGCCGTTGGTGATGGCCAGGGCGATAATCAGTGCCGCCACTCCGGCTGCCACGCCGGCCACGGAGATGGCGGTGACCACCCCCACTACCGCCTGCCGCCGCTTGGCGCGCAGATACCGAGCTGCCAGAAAGAGTTCAAAGCGCATGGTTCTACTTTACATCGGAGCCGCTTGGTTCATCCTGATATGGAAAGCCCCAGGGCGATTGCCTGAAGCTCCTGCTCCAAGTGCATCCGTGGCTTCATCAAGCAAGAATAGATTTCATTGGGATCGATCCTCTTTGGCAGGTTAGAGCCGACATCCTGCTCTGTTAGGGGAGAATCCCCGTGTCGCAGGCTTTCGGATTGCTGACAGCAATGTGTGACGCATCTTGCCGCTTGCGGAAGGCAAACGGGTCGGCCTCGAACCACCCATCGGATCGCCATAGAAGCTGGAGCCGGGAAGAGTTGCGACGCCGATGTTTTGGCCAGGGACGCCGCGAAGAATCTGTTGTTGCTCAATACTTCGGTAAGGAACTATCTATTCTGTCTGCCCAGGCCAGTATTCCTCCGGTCAGATTTGTTGCGCGCTCGAAGCCTGCCTGGCGCAGGAAGTTGACCGCCTTGGCGCTGCGCATGCCGCTCTTGCAATGCACCACAAACTCGCGGCTTGAATCCAACTCATGGATGCGCTTGGGTAGATCGCCGAGCGGGATCAGATGTCCATGGATATTACAGATCTGATACTCATGCGGCTCGCGCACATCCAAGACAAAGATGTCGTCACCGGCGTCGAGACGGCGCTTAAACTCTTCCACTGAAATCTCGGGAATCTTGTCACCGGACGGCTCATCGGCTTCCTCACCGCGAATGCCGCAGAATTGGTTGTAGTCGATCAGTTCCTTGATGGTGGAATGCGCGCCGCAGACCGGGCACGCGGGATCCTTGTGCACCCGCATCTCGTGGAAGCGCATGGCCAATGCATCCACCAGCAATAGACGGCCAACCAGGGGTTCGCCAACGCCGAGGATCAGCTTGATGACTTCGGTGGCTTGAATGATGCCGAGCAATCCAGGCAGCACACCAAGCACACCGCCTTCAGCGCAACAGGGCACAAGACCAGGCGGCGGCGGTTCCGGATAGAGGCAGCGATAGCAGGGGCCATCCTCGGCGCCAAAGATGCTGGCTTGCCCCTCGAAGCGGAAGATCGAAGCATAGACATTGGGCTTACCGCTGAGGACGGAGGCGTCGTTGACCAGATAGCGCGTGGCGAAGTTATCCGTGCCATCGGCAACGATGTTGAAGCCGCTGAAGATCTTCAGCGCGTTCTGGCTACTGAGGTATGCGTCGAAGCGCTCGATCTCGACAAACGGGTTGATGGCCTTCAGTTTGTCGATGGCCGAGTCAAGTTTGAGCCTGCCCACGTCGGCAGTGTGATGAAGTATCTGGCGCTGCAGATTAGTGTAATCCACCACATCGAAATCAACCAAGCCGAGTGTACCAACACCGGCCGCAGTAAGGTAGAGCGCCAACGGCGAACCCAATCCACCGGTGCCGATACACAGCACGCGCGCGGACTTGAGTTTTTTCTGGCCTTCCAACGTCACCTCGGGTAGGATCAGGTGCCGCGAGTAGCGCAGAATCTCGTTTTTGCTCAGCGTTGTCTGACTACCGTCAATCAATTCAGCCACATCCTTAATCTCTCCTCAACGAGGTTTGATTCGCTGCTCTCAACTTGCGGCGTCTGTTAACAATAGCGAATGTCCTCATCGTTCAGATAGACATTCACAAAGGAGTGCAACTTGCCGCTCTCGGAATAGAGATGCTTGCGCGGATCGGGATGCCGTGCGACCAGATCGCTCAGAGCTTCGCCTAAAATTTGTGCGGTAACCTCGATGACCGACTGTTTGCCGGCATAAGGGCGGATTGGTGTGGGAATCGGAACTTTAATCGCCATGATAGTTCCTTCTGGCCTTGCAAGAGAAAAGCATTGGTCGCTGGTGATGACATAGGATTATCCCGTCCAATGCGCTTCGGCAAGTTCGATCGAGGACTTGCCGAAGCGCGCATCCATTACCGCATCCGTAGCCGCCGCCTTGGCCATCATTCTTTCACATGCTCGCGAATGGCTGTTTCCTGCTACGCCATCCGATCATAGCTCATGACAGTGTGCCTGCTGGCGTTGGCCTTGATCTTGGTCCCGTCCAACTCCACCCGACCCAGTTTGATCGCGCCGGCTTCCAGAACAATCTTCAAAACCTCATCGAAGATCCCGGGAAGCGTCTTCGGATGGATCTTGCGAAAATTTGAAATGTGCGGAATTCTGGCTCGTTGCCCGCGATCAAAATCCGCAAGGCTAATCTTCTTGCATCCGCTGCTGGCTATTGCTTGAACTGTACACGCCCACGTAATAGCCGTAGACCAGCCGCCTGGTCATCATGCTCGAATCATAGGGCGGCTGACTGCGCCGCTCATGCTATACGTGATTTGGGGCTTGTTCACACTACCCCGGTGGGCGATGGCGGGAGCCATTCTTTTCAGATCGAGGAGTAAGGAGCGACGGATACCGGGTGTACCCTAGCGACGATGGACGAAGAGATGGGGAATATTGGCCCCGTTCCTTAGGGCTGCGGTGAAACTCATGTCCCACTGCGTTGTCGGCCTCGAAGTTGGTACCACCAAAGCCTTCTGCCTCCGCCTGATCTGGCCCGATATTTACCAGAAGCGCCATCCGCCGGGGTAGTGTGAACAGGCCCTGGTGCAAACATTGGGATTTTCGGACACGCTCCTAGATGCCCGCGCCCTGTTCGAGAATCTGCTCATTGGCCTCGCTGGCCTCGAAGAGGCGTATTGCCTGCGGGCGCACAAATACCTTCTCGCCCTCTGTTAACTGTAGTTCTTTATGGCGAGGCTGGCTGATCTCGACAGCAACCGGATTTTTGCTCCCAGACAGCTCCAGATCCAGACGCACCTGTGGCCCAGCGGCATGAATTCGGCGCACCATCGCCAGCACCGCCCGTTGGTTTTCAGGAAGCTCACGGGTCACTTCGAATTCATGCGGGCGCACAAACCCGATGGCTGAAGACTCCATCTCACTGGCGCCGTGGTCTTGTGGCTGGGGCGACAGGTCGGCAAGAAGGCGCCCGTGGAAGAGGTTCACATTGCCCAGAAAGTTATAGACAAACGGCGAAGCAGGGTGATCGTAAATCGCCTGCGGGGTTCCCACCTGCTCCAACTTTCCGCGGTTGAGAATTGCCACGCGATCGGCAACCTCGAGCGCTTCTTCCTGGTCGTGGGTGACCAGAACCGTAGTCACATGCATTTCGTCGTGAATGCGCCGCAGCCAGTTGCGCAGATCCTTGCGCACCTTGGCGTCAAGGGCGCTGAAAGGCTCGTCCAGAAGAAGCACCTTGGGCCGCACAGCCAGGGCCCGAGCCAGGGCAACACGCTGGCGCTGTCCTCCCGAAAGCTGTTCCGGGAACATGCCTGAGTAAGAGTCCAATTGCACCAACGACAGCAGTTCCTTCACCCGTGCGCGAATATCGCTGCGCGAAGGTCTCAACCCGCGGGATTGCACGCGCAGACCGAAGGCCACATTCTCAAAGATCGTCATGTGTCGGAAGAGCGCGTAATGCTGAAAAACAAAGCCGATGCCGCGCTGCGCTGCATTCAGTTCGGTTGACTCCTCGCCATGCAACTGGATGGATCCTTGATCTGGAGACTCGAGGCCGGCAATGATGCGCAACAGTGTCGTCTTTCCAGACCCCGAGGGACCAAGCAAGGCCACCAGCTCTCCGCTTTCGATGGTCAGCGAGACGCCTGCGAGGGCCTTGAATGAAGCATACTGCTTGTAGATATTCTGAACTTGAATGCTCATGCGCGGTTCTCCTCTTCGGTGCGTTGCCGGTGAATTCCCGAGGATACTTCGATAACCTTTTTCACCACGAGAGTGAATACCGCTGCCAGACTTAGAAGCGACGCGGCCGCAAAAGCCGCCGTGAAATTGTATTCGTTGTAAAACATCTCCACCTGCAAAGGAAGAGTAGTCGTGCGGCCGCGGATGTGGCCCGAAACTACGGAGACGGCGCCGAACTCACCCACCGAACGCGCCGCAGCGAGAATCGTTCCATAGAGCAGCGCCCATTTTATGTTCGGCAAGGACACGCGCCAGAAGACGCTGAAGCCCCTAGCACCAAGCACCACGGCGGCCTCCTCTTCATCGGCGCCCTGTGCCTCCATGAATGGAATCAGTTCTCGCGCCACAAAAGGAAAGGTCACAAACATTGTCGCCAGCACTATGCCCGGAACAGCATAGATGATGTGCAGGTTGTGGTCGCTCAGCCAGGCACCGAGCCATCCGTTCCGGCCAAAGACTTCCACGTACATCATGCCGGCAACAACCGGAGAGACGGCCAGTGGAATGTCGATCAGCGTAATCAGAAGATTTCTGCCGCGGAAGTCGAAGCGTGTAATGGCCCAACTGGCGGCAATCCCGAAAAGCACATTCAACGGGACCGCGACGATTACAACCAGCGCCGTGAGACGCAGCGCCGCCAACACTTCTGCCTGGCGGACGGCATGACTGTAAGCCTGCCACCCATGTGCAAATGCCTGCAAAAACACGGTCACCAGGGGTAGAACCAGAAACAGGGCCACCGAAGCCAGCGCCAGGACAATCAGCAGCGCCCGGCCCACACGGATGCCTGGGGAGAGGGGGTGCGAGCACCTTGTATGCAAGTTGGAAGACTGGCTCATCCGCGCCTTCCCTCTCTGCGCTGCACGCGCCACTGTAGTAGGTTGATGGCGAGCATCACGACGAGTGAAAGCGCGAGCATGGCGATGGCGATATCCGCGGCGCCGGAATAGTCGTACTCCTCCAGTTTGGTCACGATCAGCAGTGCGGTGATCTCCGTCTTCATGGGCATATTGCCAGCAATGAAGATGACCGATCCGTATTCGCCGGCAGCGCGGGCAAACGCCAGAGCCGTTCCCGTCAACAGGGCAGGCAGGCAGACTGGCGCAAGGATGCGCGTAAAGATCTGCCAGCGATTGGCACCGAGACTCGCCGCGGCTTCTTCCATGGCGTGATCGATCTCTTCCAGGACCGGCTGCACGCTGCGCACGACAAACGGAGATCCCACAAACGACATGGCCAAAATGATACCCAACTGCGTGAATGCGACATGGATGCCATGCGGCTCAAGAAACCTTCCGATCCAGCCGTTCTCCGCATAAAGCGTGGTCAACGATATGCCTGCAACAGCCGTGGGAAGAGCAAAAGGCAGGTCGATCACCGCATCCACGATGCGCTTCCCAGGAAAGTCATAGCGAGCCAGCACCCAGGCCACCAGCATCCCGAAGAGGCCCGAGAGCAAGGCCGCCACCAGAGCGGAACTCAGCGTCACACGATAGGCCGCCACCACTCGGGGCGAGGAGATGGAATGCGCAAAAGCCGCAAATCCGCCATGAGCCCCACGCCGCACAATGGCGAAGAGCGGAATCAGGACAATGCTGGTGAGATAGATCAGCGTGAAGCCCAAGCTCAGGTGATAACCCGGTAGGGGTGAGCTGCGCTTGAGCAGGCTCCACGCTTTGTGGTTTGCAATAGCTGCCATTATCGTCCCTATCTCGCAAAGATCTGGTCAAAGATTGCGCCATCGGCAAAGTGTTTGGCTTGAGCGTTGCGCCACCCGCCGCATCCCTGCTCAATGGTGAAGGTGTTCACCTTGGGAAAGATCGAAGCATATTTCTTGGCAACGATCTTCGACTGCGGGCGGAAGTAGTACTTGGCCGCCAGCTCCTGCGCCTCAGGCGAATAAAGGTATTCAAGGTAAGCCTTGGCCAGTTTTTCCGTACCGTGGTTGCGGGCGATCTTGTCCACCACGGCGACGGGCGTCTCGGCTTCGATGGTGGCCGACGGAAAAACAATCTCAAATTTACCAGGGTCTTGCTTTTGGGAGAGCAGGGCATCTGTCTCCCAGGCGATAAGCACATCGCCAATGCCGCGCTGCGTGTAGGTGATGGTGGAGCCGCGCGCTCCGGTATCGAGCACGGGAACATTCGCGAACAGCTTTTTCATATATTCGCGGGCGCCCGACTCATTATTGCCTGACTTGCGCAAGGCGTAGCCCCAGGCGGCGAGATAATTCCAGCGTGCACCACCCGAGGTTTTGGGGTTGGGAGTAATGACTTTCACGCCGGGCTTGATCAGATCGTCCCAGTCGCGAATGCCCTTGGGATTGCCGGCGCGGACCAGAAAGACAATCGTCGAAGAAAACGGCGTGCTGTTGTTGGGGAGTCTTGTTTGCCAATTCTCGTCCAAAAGCCCGTTATCGGCAATGGCGTCGATGTCATAAGCCAGAGCGAGGGTTACGACGTCTGCTTCTAGACCATCGATCACCGCGCGCGCCTGTTTGCCGCTTCCACCATGCGATTGGTTAATGGTGATGTCCTGGCCAGTGGTGGCCTTCCAGTGCCGCGAAAACAGATTGTCGTACTCCTGGTAGAATTCGCGGGTCGGATCGTAGGAGACATTCAATAGAGAGGTCTGTGCAGCAATGGAAAGGGAGAGGACAAGGAATACAAACAGAATTCCCAGAGAAGTTGAAGCGCGACGAAAGATGTTTGTCATGCCGGTTTCGCTCCAGATTACAGATTGCGCATCAGCGCTCGCCAACAGCATCCAGTCAGGCGGATTGAGCCTGGCTTTGAGAGATTTGGAGCGCCGGGCGGGAATCGAACCCGCGAGTACAGGTTTTGCAGACCTGCGCGTTAGCCACTTCGCCACCGGCGCTTTCAATTGCGTTGAACTTTGCTGATAGAAGAGGGAAAGACTGAAAAACCCACCTCGCCGATGGCGGGTGGGTCATATGGGAACCGAATCTTGTGGCTCGAATTATCCCAATCGACACGCCCGCGTAGCGTTGCTCTGACAGCAACACATACAAATCGCGGTGGTGTAGATGGAGTTCGTCAAATTCGGTTCCTTTCTGGCCAAGACCACAAAAGCCTAGTGAATAAAATCAATGTACAAAGAGTTTGATCTTTTGTCAAGATGGGCAAGGAGCAGGTCTGTTGAATAATCAGTAAATATTCCCGTGCGGAGTCTGCCGCGACTTTCATGTGGATTCGGGGTATAACCGAGTAGGGCGAGTAATTCCGCCCGCAAGTCAGTCCCAAGCGAGAGATCGGGGGGCAGGTTGCGGCCTTTTGCTTTTCAACCCGCAGGCAGTGGAGTCCATCCTGGCCTCGGTCCAGTTTCCAGGAACGAGCGCGACAGGGATGCGGTTGCGCACAACAAAATTGATGATGTCGTTCGTGTCCATCTCGCCGAGGCCGGAGTTGCACCCACCGGCCTCTCTTCCGACGAAGTGTTTCTACGGCGCGCCTACCTTGACAGCATTGGCACATTACCCACGGCGCAGGAGGCGGAGGCGTTTCTCGCCAGTGCCGATACTGGGAAGCGCGGCGCTCTGATTGATCGGCTTCTTGAACGCCCCGAGTTTCCCGTCTACTGGGCAATGAAGTGGGGCGATCTGCTGCGCATCAAGGCCGAGTTCCCCATCAATCTCTGGCCCACCGCCGCACAGGAGTATTACCGTTGGTTGCGTGAGTCGTTGGAGAAGAACAAGCCCTACGACCAGTTCGCGCGCGAGCTGCTGATTTCCAGTGGCAGCAACTTCCGTGTTGGTGCGGTGAATTTCTATCGCGCGCTGCAGAACCGGAAACCGCCATCGCTGGCGCAAGTAGTAGCGCTGACATTCATGGGCGTACGTACGGAGAAGTGGTCCGCCGCGCGCCGCGACGAGATGGCAGTCTTCTTCTCGCAGGTGGGGTACAAGCCGACCGGAGAATGGAAAGAAGAGATCGTCTTCTACGACCGAAACAAGCCCTTGGCCGCGACCAGCGCAGTCTTCCCGGACGGGACGAAAATCCGCCTGCAAGCTGGCCGCGATCCGCGCATGGTATTTGCCGACTGGCTGATCGACCCACACAATCCCTACTTTGCGCGCAACGTCGTCAATCGCATCTGGGCTTGGCTCTATGGCCGAGGCATCGTTGACGAACCCGACGACATCCGCCCCGACAATCCACCGCTCTATCCCGATCTTCTTGCCTACCTTGAAGACCAACTGATTTCCTCCGGCTACGATCTCAAGCACATCTACCGCTTGATTCTGAATTCGAGCATCTATCAGCTCAGTTCCATTCCGCGCCGTATCCCGCCACCAGCGGCAAAGGGATTTGACTGCTATCCGGTGAGGCGTCTGGATGCCGAAGTCCTGATCGACGCACTCTGTCAGATCAGCGGAACGAGCGAGCAGTATTCCAGTGCGGTGCCTGAGCCCTACACCATCATGCCCAACGGCGAGCGCGCCATTGCGCTGCCCGACGGCAGCATCTCTAGTCCATTTCTCGAGATCTTCGGCCGCTCGCCGCGCAATACCGGTCTGGAGTCGGAGCGCAACAACCGCCCCACCGCGGCGCAACGCCTGCACCTGTTGAACTCCAGCCAGATCGAGCGCAGGATCGAGCAGGGACCGGCACTGCAGGAGATCTTTCGCAAGCCGGACCAGCGCGCCATGCTGACCAGCCTGTATCTGACCATCCTCTCTCGCTATCCGGCAGAGGAGGAAACCAAGATCGCCATCGCTTACCTACGAGACAGTGGCTTGAACCGTCGCCAGGCCGCAGTCGATATTGCGTGGGCCTTGATCAACAGCACGGAGTTCCAGTATCGCCATTGAGTCGCGTTTTTACCCAGGAGACAAATGTCATGCGCAACGGCCACCGGAACGGGAACCTGAAACTGCCGCAGTTTGCCGATTTCACGCGGCGCGATTTGCTTCGTCTCGGAGCGATGGGAAGCGCTGGAATAGCGCTGGGCGATCTATGGTTTCTGCCCGCCTTTGCCGCGCCGCCCACGTCGGGAGCCAAGGCCAAATCGGTGATTCAGATCTGGATGTGGGGTGGTCCATCGCATCTGGATACCTTCGACCCCAAGCCGGAGGCGGGCAGCGATTATTCCGGCCCGCTCGATCATCCCATCGAGACCAATGTCAGTGGCCTGCGCATCTGCGAGCTGATGCCCAACCTGGCCAAATGCGCCGATAAGTACTCGATTGTCCGCAGTATGACACACGGGGTGAATGGCCATGAGACCGCTTCTTACGAAGTGCAGACGGGCCGCGCATCGGGAGGCAAGGATGCATTTCCTTGTATAGGCGCAGTGGTCTCTTACTTCAAAGGCGTCAACGCTGGCTACCAGGGACTGATACCGCCGTACATCGTTCTAACCGAGCCGCAGGGGCGATTCTCGGAAGAAGGATTCCTCGGCTTGCGCTACCAGCCCTTCGCCACCGGCGGCGATCCGGCGCAAACCCACTTTGCCGTTGAAGGCGTTGTGCTGCAAGGCGTCTCCGATCAGCGCCAGCATAGCCGCCGCCAGTTGCTCCACAAACTTGACGCACTGGATCTGGCCTTGCGCGACGATCCCCGCTTGATTTCCTGGAAAGAGAGCGAACGCCAAGCCTATGAGCTGATCCTCGGCGACGGCGGCAAGGTTTTCGATCTCTCCCAGGAAAAGGACGAGATGCGCGAGCGCTACGGAAAGAACACCTTCGGGCAGTCCTGCCTGGCGGCGCGACGCCTGGTCGAGCGCGGCGTTCCGTACATCACCATCAACTATCAAGGCGGATGGGACACACACAAGGAGAACTTCCAGACCATGCGTCGCCGCCTGCCCGAGATGGACAAGGCGATGGCCGCGTTGTTCCTGGATCTCTCCGACCATGGGCTGCTCGACAGCACCATTGTCTGGTGGAGCGGCGAATTTGGACGCACACCCAAGGTACAGTGGGAGGCGCCCTGGAACGGAGGCCGCGGCCACTGGGGACAGGTCTTCTCGGCCATGATCGCGGGCGGAGGCTTCGCCGGCGGTCATGTGATCGGCTCCTCGGATGCGCGTGGCGAAGAGGTAAAGGACCGTCCGGTCTACCCCATGGATCTGATCTCCAGCATCTACACGCAACTGGGCATCAATCTTCACGCCAGTCTGCCGCATCCTTTGGGCCAGCCTGCTTTTGTTGGAGCGAGCAGAGAAGAGAACGTTAAAACTGCGGGAATGCTGCGCGAGATTATGGGAGCGCGCGCATGACCGGCGGTGCGCTATCGATCCGACCCGCTAATGCCGATAATCTTTGCCCCATTCTTGCGTTTTTATGTAGGCGCAAGAGTGGGAGACTTCAACGCTCTCTGAGGGCCGGATCAATCGCTTCTTCCCTGCTGCTAGCAATCGCAACCGTGACGGTCTGCGCGCAGCAGAATTCGCCGCGCGCCGCGTTTGTCTATCCCGCGGGGGGCCGGGTGGGAACCACCTTTGAGGTCACCGTCGGCGGCCAGTATCTGGATGGTGCTAAGCAGGCCATCTTCTTCGCAGATGGCGTGAAAGCCGAGATTGTTGGGTTCTCCAAGCCTCTTTCGCAAAAGGATCTCGACGATCTTCGCGCCCAGTTGAAGGATATCGAGCAAAGACACTCCAATGTTCTTGCCAAGCCCTCTCCGCATCTTGCACAACCGCCTCCTGTAACCCTGTCACAGAAGTCCGCGTTTACCGTCACGCCAGCCAGCGCTGTCACCCTGCCATCAAAGGAGGCACCGCCTTTGCTAGCTCCGTCCCGTGCGACGACTCCCTGGACGCCGGAGGACAGGAAACTCGCCGTGGATCTGCGTGAGCAGATCGATGCGACCATGCGCATGAGGCAGGCGCCGGCGCTTTCGCAGTCGGTTCAATTGCGCGTGACTGTTGACGCAAACGCAGCCTACGGCAATCATGAGCTGCGCCTGCTCGCCAATCAGGGATTGACCAATCCGCTCAACTTCTTTATCGATCAGTTACCCGAGACCACGCTGCCTTTTCAGCATGTTCTGCCTTCGCTCGGCGCAGGGGGAGGCTTGCCCCTCTCCGCACAGGCACATGCCGAGGCCCCCGAAGCAGCGACGCAGATAGCGCTGCCCGCCATTCTGAACGGCCAGACGATGCCGGGAAGCACGAACTGCTATCGCTTTCATGCCAAGAAAGGACAGAGGATCGTAATTGCCGCCAGCACCCGCGCGTTGATCCCATTCATGTCCGATGCCGTGCCGGGGTGGTTCCAAGCGGCTCTCACGCTCACCGATTCGAAGGGCAAAGAACTGGGCTCTGCCGATCACTTTGGCTTCAACCAGGAGCCCGTACTTGAAGACGAGATCGCCGAGGAGGGGGACTACATCCTCTCCGTTCGCGACGTCTTGAACCGCGGCCGCGAAGACTTTGTCTATCGCATTGCCATTGGCGAAATCCCTTATGTGACCGGCATCTTTCCCATGGGCGGCAAGTCCGGCGCGCACACGCGGATTGAAGCAGCGGGATGGAACCTGGGCTGGACAAGACTCACGGTCTCGTTGGCCGAATCTGGGATTCATGAGTTTTCCTCCGCGGACAAAGATTGGATGGGCACCAATGCCATAGCGTTTTCCGTTGACCAGTTCCCGGAGGCAATCGTGAGGCAGCCGTCTTTCAGCATGGCCGCTGCCCGCCGCATCAAATTGCCGCAAATCCTCAACGGGCGCATCGATCACCCCGGCGATGTGCATTTCTTCCGCATCGATGGCAAAGCCGGAGAAGAGATCGTTGCCGAGGTCGAGGCCCGCCGCCTGGGATCGCCGCTTGATTCCGCGCTCACCTTGGAGGATGCCCACGGTAAACAGCTCGCCTTCAACGACGACTTCGAAGACAAAGGCGCGGCGCTTCTGACCCATCAAGCGGACTCGCGCCTCATCTATCGCTTTCCCGCGAACGGCGCTTACTACCTGCAACTGGCAGATACTCAACAGAGCGGCGGACCGGAATTCACTTATCGTCTGCGCATCAACCATCCGCGCCCGGACTTCGAATTGCGGGTTGCGCCCTCCAGTATCAACCTGCGCCCCGGCCGAACCATTCCCGTCACCGTGCTGCTCATCCGGCGGGATGGCTTCAACGGCGCCGTCGCCTTGCGCATCATGGACGGGCCGTCTGGACTGGTACTTGGCGGGGGGATGATTCCCGCTGGAACCGATTCGGTGCGTGTCAGTCTCACCGCTCCGCCCGAAGCGATCGCTGCGCCGCATCGTCTACTGCTCGAGGCTGAGGCCCAGATTGGCGGGCGAACCGTTCGCCATACTGGTGTACCCGCAGAGGACATGGTGCAGGCCTTTGCCTGGCATCGCCTGGTTCCAACCCAACAAGCATTGCTGTGGGTCTCCGGCAGCGAGCGGCGCAAGCCGATATGGAGCGCCACGGTGAATCGCTTGCGCATTCCGGTTGGGGGAACGGCGCTGTTCCGTCTCTCCATGCCGCCGTCTCAGGCAGGGAATCGGATGCAGTTGACACTCAGCGACCCGCCCGAAGGGATCGCCATTGTGGAAGTGAACCAGACAGACGGCTTTCTCCAGGTTCGCTTCAGCGCAGATTCCAAGGTCATACCGGGATTAGCCGGGAACCTGATTGTCGAGGCGTCGGCGCTGAAGTTAAACATCGATCCAGATCCGCAAACGAAAAGCAAACATCCTGCGCCGCTGGGAATTCTTCCAGCAATACCGTTTGAAGTCGTGCAACACTAGCTTGAGCGAGCGCGATACCGAACAGAATCGCAATTGGCCCGAGGAGTGCGTCGAATTTGTCGGCAGGGAGGATCTGGATCGGCTGATTTTCCAGGATGAATGCGGCTTGACCACGAAGGTTGAAAATACCACGGACGCCGATATCTTCCTGACTTGTCTGGATGCGGTTTGTGCCCAGTCGATCATTACGGCGACGGGCTGTTGAACTGTACCGCGCTGAGACGGGGATAAAGCGAGAGATGACATGTTTTTCAACAGCCTTGAACAAATCGAGGTGGAAATTTCGCATTCCAATTAAACGACTATCCAAAAGTATAAGATTTTCTGCCCCCTCCACTGCTATTCCTGATAGGAATTCATTCCATCCGCGGCAAGATCGCGCGCACAAAGCGCTTCGTCCGGTTCCTTTCGCTGGCCACTTTCTAGGGGATGGAATGATCGACGCCTTTTTGCAGTCGCGACCTGCGGGCGTGGCCCGGAGTATCCACAACCGGAATGAGTCCGGCCAGGAACTACAACACAAAGCACTTTTGACCGTGAGGATGAGACAAATGATAGCTGCCGCGACGCTCAAGACCGCAAGACCTCAATCCAGAGGAACGGGCGGAATTTCGTCCCCGGCCGCATGGCTGGGCATCTTGGCGGAGTGCTACACCTGTTTCTTGGCATCGCGCCGCCGGAATGGGCCACGTGCAAAGCGGCTCCTGGTATTTCGCCCGACATCACTCAGGTTACATTTTGCCAACCCGACTGCTTCATACTATTGATATCAGGTGCGTTGCTATGGATTACGCGCTTTGCGGAATTCCAATTCGACTTGACTGCAGCACGATCTGCGCCAAACGGCAGCTCGCGCACATTTTGCAGACTCTCTTCTCCGTCTCCCCAGGCTCTTTTTCCACCTCCAGCCGCGGTATCGAACTCCGGATCAGTAATGCGACCGAAGAGCCTGTGACCGGGGAAGTCGTCTTCCATGCGCCCGATCTGAGCGCCCTCCGCACAGCGCGTGGATACCACTTACGCACCCCTGACTCGTTTCTTTCGCTTGACCTGATGGATGGGCGGGCTGAGGGATCGCTCTCCGATGCCTTTCTGGAGTCGCCGCTGGAAAAGCAGCGAGGTCTTTGGCTTTTGGCGCTGCTTCTGTTGCTCGCAAGGCGCGGACGGTATGCTCTCCACGCCGGCGCCGCGGTGTCTCCAGATGGACAAGGGGTGCTGCTGGCGGGCGTTTCCGGTTCCGGCAAGACGACCCTGACCTGCGCACTCGCCCGCTCCGGATGGTCGTATCTTTCCGACGACTCGGTGTTGTTGAAAGACACCCCGGCCGGTGTCGAAGCCCTGGCTTTTGGGCGCCCATTTCACTGCGCTCCGGCGATGTTCCGCCACTATCCGGAACTCGGTGCGCAGAGCGTGGCGCCGCGCTCCGGCAAGCGCCTGGTGGAAGTCGCATCGCTGTATCCAGGCCAGTCCCGTAGCCATGCGCAGCCGCGGGTGGTTCTCTTTCCGGAGATCGTTGCCACGGCCGAAACCCAGGCCATTCCGCTCAGCGGGACCGAGACGCTGGTGCGCTTGCTGCGGAACGGCGCGGCCAAAATTCATCACCGCGCGTCGATGGCCGCACAGATGGCGGTGCTCGCCAAACTGGCCACATCGGCGCACGGATACCGATTGTTGCATGGGGCTGACGTCCACGGCCATCCGCAGCGCGTCGCGGCTCTGCTTCAGCAACTGGCTCAATCTCCAGGAGGGTGCAATGACCTGCATTCCGCAGCCTGACGCCGAGGTGCTCGCCATGGCCTTGCCGGACCAGGATATCGTTCTGCTCCACCAGGATTCCGGCAAGTATTTCAGCCTCAACCTGACCGGTTCGCTGATCTGGAGGATGTTGGAGGCTTCAGCCTGCCATGCTGACATCGTCCGGGAACTTGTGGACCGCTTCGACGTTACCGCGGAGGCAGCCACAGCAGCCCTGCGCGAATTCCTGCACGACCTCACCATCCAGCGCCTGATTACCATCCCCCGGGAGGAACCCGCATGAACAAAGCTGTCTTTCTGATGCTCACTTCGCTGCTTTTCACTCCGATAGTGATGCGGCCGCAGGAATCGAGTGGCAGAGCCATCTCCGCGCTGAAGATACAGCCTGGAGTTCCTGCCGTAGAATTTCCTTCCACCTCCAATGCCTCCCAGCTCGGCGTGCCCTTTGTGACCGGATATCAATTCACCGTAAAGACCCCCGTAACACTGAATACCCTGGGCGCCGTCTTGCAAAGCTCTTCGATGGAGCCGGTCTTCGGCTCACTATCCGCCGCCCTGCCGGTGAGCCTGTGGGACAATGCGCAGAAGTTGCTGGCCACGGCGACGGTTTCTGGCAGCGATCCGCTGATAGGCCACTTCAGCTACCATGCGGTGCCCGAGGTTCTTCTGCAGCCGGGCGTCACCTACACCATCGCCGCTCTGGTTCCGGCTGGCTACTCGGTTCTCTCGGATGTGCCGGGGATCGCCACCGGCTCGGAAGTGGTATTCGCCGCCGCGCGCTCGGTAGCGTCCTCCACGCTGGTCTTCCCCAGCGAAGACACTCTAGGTCGCAACAGCTACTTCGGTGCCAGCTTCACCTATTTGAACGCTACGCCGCTGCAAGGCCCCATTCCCATCGCTCCAACACCGGTCCGGCGCCCCATCCCCATCGTTGCCACACCACTAGCCGCACCGTCGGTTGTCCCAGACCCCGCGCCACTCGATGCCCCGCTGGCGGTTCCAATGCCCCTGCCGGCGATGAATCCCGTGGCTGACTCGACAAGTACCACGGCAGCCGCACCGGCAGACACACCAACAGACGCGCCGCCGGTTACTCCCGAAGCCGTGCCCGAAGCTACCCCGTCGGGCAGCGTGCTTGCCGCACCCGCCAACGGCTCCAAACCGATCCCCGCGGAAAAATCCGATCCTTCAAGATGAGGAACATTTAATAAGATCGTGCGTCCATTTTCCGTGAACAGAGGCGCTACCCCTGACTATCGATAGCGGAGAGGGGTGTGGCTATCCGACGTCCGGGAATCCGGAGATGGAGCACTCTATCTCGAATGGCAGGAGCCCAGGCCACCTGTCTTGAATGCAGGCCGCAGAACAACTTTCGCCGCGATTCGGTGTTGAAATATTTATGAAGAGCGGGGGAGTGCGGTTTTTTCGATTCGGAAGCTGTGTTCTGCTGGCGGTGGTGCTCCTGCTGGCGGCGAAGCTGCCTGCGCAATCCCGGCCGGAAGAGGCCGAGAGGTTGCTGAAGCTGGCCAATCAGACGCGGCTGGCGCAGGGACTGGGAATGGTGGGCTGGGATCCGGCCCTGGCCGCGGCAGCCCGGCTGCACTGCCAGCGCATGGCGGATGAAGGGCAGATATCGCACCAATTCGACGGGGAGCCAGAGTTGACTACGCGTGCCGGCCAAGCGGGGGCGCACTTCTCCCTGATCGAAGAGAACGTCGCCAGCGGTTCCTCGGCGCAGAGGATTCACAGCGCCTGGATGCATTCGCCTGGCCATCGCGCCAACCTGCTCAGTCCCCAGATTGACCGGGTCGGGATCGCGGTTGTCGAGGTGCGGGGTGTATTCTACGCGTCGGCAGACTACGCCCACGGCGTGGTGGTGCTGGCGCGGCAAGAGGCGGAGGCTCAGGTTGCCACGCTGCTCCGTGCTCGCGGCTTTCAGCTTCTTGACGAAACCGCCGACGCCCGCATCGCTTGCGAACAGGATCGCGCCCGCCCCTTGTTCCACGGCGAACATCCCGGCGCGATCTTCCGCTGGGAAGACGGAGAGCTGAACCACCTGCCCAAGGAACTGGCCACCTACCTCAATTCCGGCCGCTATCGCCGCGCCGCCGTGGGGAATTGTCCCGCCGATGCCGATGGCGGATCGTTTACCGTCTACCGCTTCGCCGTGCTGCTTTATCCTTAAACGGAAGTTTACCTGCGGGTCTGTTCGCCGGATATTCTATCAAGTATTAATTTTTCAACGACAAACACTCGTTACCAAGCATCTTATTTGGCAAAGTAGCGTTCTGAATACGAGGGCGACTGCCGATCAGCGATCGGTTAAGCGAAATCTCGTGCGCTCCAGCGCGGTTGCAAGAATGCTCTCGTCGGGCATGACCAACAGGTTGGAGAAAACCGCTAGCGGTTCGGTTGCGCCGCTTCGACACGCATCATGGGGGTGTGCCCCGGCTTCTGGGTGGTTCGCAGCACATGGGGCGTCATGACGATCAGCAGGGTGGCATAGTTCTGCTGGTTGTCTTTGCCAGTGAGGTCGTTGAGGCCGGGGATTTCGCTGATGCCGGGGGTTCCGCTGAGAGCGCGGCTCTGCGTCTTGTCCAGTTCCTGCGCCACCACCACGCCTTCGCCCTCCTTGAGGGTGACCACCCCGGAGTAGGTGCGGCTGTCGAGGATGGGAACGTCGTTGACCGAAGTCCCTTCCAGCGCGTCGATCTTCATGTCCAGGGTGAGCGCCACGTCCCCGCTGCGCATGATCCGGGGCCGGGCTTTGACGGTCAGGCCAATGTCCTGGTACTCGATCATGGGAACGGCAGCCGCACTGCCGGAGAGCGAGGAGAGCAGTGAAGAGAGGGAGCTGGAGGTTCCGGCCCCGGTGAGTCCCGCGATCTTGCTGGCTGCGCCGCTCAGGCCGCTGGAATAGGAGGCGGTTTGAATGGGATAGCGCTCGCCTAGGCGCACGCGCCCCTCTTCGCCGTCGCCCAGACGCAGTTGTACTTGATCCAAGGCGCGGGTGTCGGAGGAGTTGAGGCTGAGATTGAGCTGGTCCGAACCAGGCGAGAGGGCAGATGAAGTGATGCCCCCACCAAAGGTGGCAATGCCGTTGGAGAACAAGGACGAGGAGATCGCGCCGGAAGCGGCCAGAATACCCAGGATAGCCAACGGGTTGTCGGCCGAGGCCAGACCGGAAGAGATGATCTGCTGCACCGCGGCCTGGTTGGCGCTCAACAGGGCTTGCTCTTCGGTGTACAGGTTGTAGGCGGTGAAACTCTGCGGCAGTTGCACGCCGGTGTTGCGTGTGCTGTTGTGCGCCAGTTGGATGACGCGCACATCCAGCATGACCTGGTTACGCCCCTCGATCAGCCCCCGCGCCGTGACATTGAAGGCGTTCAGATCCAGGGAGGGGGCGCGCAGGGTGATGCTCTGCTGTGAGGCGTCGATATTCGACTGCTGGACGCCGAAAACATCCTTGGCCAGCTTGCCCAGATCGTCCAGTTCTTCCTTGCTCAGGCCGGAGAAATAAACCGTCTCCAGATCCTGGCGCTCGAAGCGGGAACGGAATTCGTGGTTGTCGCGGCAGACCAGAACCCGATGCGCGTCCAGCACCACGGTGAAGGTTCCCGTTACCAGGCTCAAGGTGTGCGCCGCCTCGGCGAAGCTGGCGTCGTCCATATCCAGGTGTATGGTGGCGGAGCGGACACTCTCGTCGAAGGTGGTCTCCACGCCCCAAGCCTTGTAGACCTGCTGAATGACCTCCCGCTCGCCTTTGTTGAGGTGGAAGCTGTGCACTCCGCTACTGTGGACCAACTCGGGGGTGGCGCCAATGCTGTTGGCCTGTTTCTCATAGAGGGGATGGAAGAGGCCAGCCAACGCATCGTTGCCCAGTTCGTCGAGATGTTGAGCCACCTGCTGGCTCTGCGGGTCAATGCCGTGGGCGTGGGCCAGCAGGGCGCGTGCGGCAGCCGCATCGCCGCCGGTGCGGGCCTTGACGGCGGCCTGGACGAGCGCGGTGACGGCGTGGTTGCGGGCTACCTCCAAGGCCAGCGGGTATTCGTGCTTGCCGGGGTCCAGCTTGGCCGCCTGGGCGTAGAGCCGCATCGCCTCTTCAAAGTGCTCAGACTGGAAGAGTTTGGTGGCTTGCAGAAAGAGCTTGGCGGCACGGCGGATCTCGCGGTTGCTGGGCTGCCTAGCGTCCTTGGCGGCAACCGCGGAGCCGCCTATGTGCAGAACGGTCTCCGCATTCTGCCCGGCGGGGTTGGAGGCCTGAGCGGTTACCATGGCGGCGCCGGCCAGTAGCAACAGTGCGGCGCCGGCGCGGCAATGGAAAGCGGTGAACCAGCGGCGCTTGTCGGTACGGAATGGGTGGTTGATGGGGATTCTCACAGCACCGCCTGGGTAGGCGCCAACAAATCGGCTAGCGAGGAGGCGCAAACCTCGGGAGCGTGTTCCAGCAGCGCGTCGAAGTTGTAGTGGCCGGTGGCGACGGCTATCACCGGCAGGGCGTTGGCGTGAGCCGCCTGGATGTCGCGCGGGGTGTCGCCCACCACGCACACCGTGGCCTGTGAGCCAGCCAACAGGCGCGCCTGACGGGCGGCATCGCCGATCAACTCCTGACGAACCGGAAAGCGGTCACTGAAGCCGCCAAAGTCAAACCACTCTCGCAGCCCGGCTTCTTCCACCTTGATCCAACCGATGGTCTCTAGATTGCCGCTGGCCACGCCCAAGCGAGCGCCTTTTTCCGTCAGGTAGCGGAGCATTTCCTTGACGCAGGGCATGAGCAGTAACTCCATCCCTTCCCGGCCGGCGACAACGGTCTGGCGCATGGTCTCCAGGATCTTCTCCAGATGCGGTTCAAGCTGCTCGGCGGTCAGGCCTGCCTGACGGCAGGCGTCGCGCAGGATCATGGTGTCGGTGCTGCCATGAATCGACACTCCTGCCAGCGGAACCTCCCGTCCCGTAACCTGGCGAATGCTGAAGGCGAAGGAGTCGAAATGAACACGGTCCAGGCTGCGCAGCAGGGTGCCATCGATGTCGAACAGATAGGCGTCCTGCCGGTCCCAGGAGAACCCAGGCCGAATCTGTACTCGCGCTTGATGGTCGTGAGAAGTTGTCAGCATAATGTTGAGACGCGCAGTCAGCCCGCCCGGTAGCTCTGACGAACGGCGCCGAATACAGGACGTTCACTGCGCGGCGGACGCTTGAGGCCGGCGCGCACTTCAGCAAGCTCCAGGCCCAATTCGGCCATGGTGCGGCTTAGGGTGTTGCGATGCATCCCCAACTCGTCGGCGGCTTTACATTGATTTCCCCGATGGGCCACCAGAACCTCGCGCAGATACTGCTTTTTGAACTCGCGCACGGCACTCTCGTAAGGAATGCCGCTGGAATGCATTTGCGTCACCAAGCTGTCCAGTTCTCGTCTCACACTCACCTCTTGCTCCGTCAACTCTAATTATGCCTGCGTAGCGGCCCGGTAGCGACCGTCACACATCGCCGTGGGAATGCATCCAGCGCGGCGATTCGCTTTCCAATGTCTTCAAGCCCTGCAGGATGCGATCGGCCAACTCCTGCGGGCTCATGTACGTGCTCACATTGCAGACGCCGAAAAACATGCGCGGCAGCCTGCCCTCGGCAAGCCAGTGCGCCTTGGGGAAAAAGGCCACCGTTACCAGAATGACCAGGGTAACCAGCAGCGCTCCTTGAAAAAAACCGAAGATCGCGCCCGCTATCCGGTCTAAACAGCCCAATCCCATTCGATGCAGGGTCTTGGACAGAATTCGGGCGGCAACATCGGTGACCGCCATGAACAGCAGCGCGATAAACACAAAGGCTAGAGTGTCGGCCACTGCTTCCAATCGCACCAGGGGCAGGATCAACGGCGCCAACCTGGCGTAGTTCCAGGCGGCTAGTACCAGCCCCACCACCAGTCCGCCCAATCCGCAGAAGGAGCGTAAGAAACCATTTGTCTGACCGGCGATCGCCGCCAGCAACAGCACGACAAGGATGGCCCAGTCGACCAACGCCATACTGCGCTCCGTTCCGTATCAGAGGCTCAAATCCCGCCCGGTCAAGCGGCGGAAGGCTTCCAGGTATTTGGCTTGTGTGCGCGTCACCACCTCATCCGGCAAAGCGGGCGCGGGCGCCTGTTTGTTCCAGTGGATGGATTCCAGATAATCGCGCACAAACTGTTTGTCGAACGAAGGCTGAGCGCCACCCGGCTGCCACAATGAACCCTCCCAGAATCGTGAGGAATCCGGGGTAAGAACCTCATCGGCCAGAATGATGCCTTCTTCTGTTCTGCCAAATTCGAACTTGGTGTCAGCCAGGATCAGCCCGCGAGACTCGGCATGCGCGGCGGCCTGATTGTAGATCGCGAGGGTAAGTTGGAGCAGTGCGGCGGCGTCTTCGCCGCCGATCAGAGCGGCTGCATCGGTAAAGCCGATGTTCTCGTCGTGGGCGCCGTCCGGGCTCTTGGTGGCCGGGGTAAAGATGGGCTCGGGCAGGCGCGATCCATCCCGCAGGCCGACCGGCAGGGCAATGCCGCAGACAGTGCCGCTGGATTGGTATTCCTTCCAGCCCGATCCGGCCAGATAGCCGCGCGCCACACACTCGATGGGGAACATCTGCGCCCGCTTCACCAGCATGGAACGGCCTTCGAGCTGCTCGGCATAGGGCTGCAACTCCGCGGGAAAGTCCTTAACTTCGCTGGCCAGCAGATGATTGGGAACCAGATCCCGCAGCAGTTCGAACCAGAAGAGAGAAATCTGGGTGAGAATCTTGCCCTTGCCCGGGATTCCCGAGCCCAAAACGTGATCGAAGGCCGAGATACGGTCGGTGGCCACCAGCAACAGCGCATCGCCGACGGCGTAGAGATCGCGCACCTTGCCCCGGCCAAGCAGGGGAGTAGCGCCGAGATTCGTGGTCAGCAGTGCGGGCATGGGAGAGCCTGTCCTTTAAACAAATGCGGAGGGAGTCGAACCCCAATTTTCCGGCGAATGGACGGGTTTGTCAATCTTTACCCTTGGCTTCCTTGAGCCTCCTCTTTGCCTCGGAAATGACATCTTTCCCCTCAGGAAGAATTGCCGCGTATTTGCTGCGCCGCAGGCAAGTAAAACCCGCCCAAGTCTTTGCCCAAGTGCTGCCGAGAGAAGGACTTCAAGCCCCTGTGACCGCCATCACGGACCACCTGCGACGCATAGGAGAAACTCCAAATTGTCAACATGGTTCGGAGAACCGGTACGAAGAGTTCTCTTAGAGCCGGGCGACACGAAGCTGCCGTGGAAAGGGGAAGCCGCAGCGTGCTTCGTTAGTGCAGGGATCACCAGTAGCTGCGCGCTACCGACCTCCAGCGTCGGCTACTGGTACCCGTTTACCTTGGTCAGACACAAGCGCCTCCGAAGCGACGGGTTCCTTCGGGGGTGTATTTTTGCCTGAAAACAGGGAACCAGACAACAAGGGGACAGTTGTCAGCGGTCAGATCTCAGTGGTCTTTCACCGCTGCAGTTCATGCCCCAGACTATCGATCCATTCGTAGTCATCCTTGAGCGCAGCACCGCGGAGTCAAAGAAACTGCATTTATTTCTGGTTCTTACATGAAGGCGGTTCGACTTGATGGCTGGATCCTGTCATCCCTTTGCAATCGCGGAGGGCGTAATGACATGCTTCCGAGGATAACCCGGCTGCTGCAATGGTGGAGGGGATTTGAAAATCACCCCTATTTAGAGAACCATAGAGGTGGGTGGACAGTTCCTTTTTTCGACCAGAGAAATGCTGTAGGCTCAAAGAAAGTCTTTTCTTTGGGAAACCCGCTTGCCAAAAACTCATTCTTCATCTCCCAACGCCCCGCGTCCCTTTCAGACTTCCAAGCCCGAAGACCCTCTCTGCTGCGGCACGGTCTCGCTGGAGTCCCTGGCCAAGCGCCATGGTACGCCGCTGTACGTCTACTCTGCCGATCAGATTGTCGAGCGGCTGAGTCTGTTTCAGCAGGCGTTTGCGGAGCGCGACCATCTGGTTTGCTACGCGGTCAAGGCCAACTCGGCGTTGGCGATTCTGAAGCTGCTGGCGCAACGCGGCGCGGGCTTCGACATCGTCTCCGGAGGCGAGTTGCAGCGGGTGCTGGCGGCCGCGCCCCAGGCTGCCGGGCGAGTAGTCTTCTCCGGTGTGGGCAAGACGGCCGCGGAGATCGATCTGGCACTGGAAGCCGACATTCTCGAATTCAATGTGGAGAGCGAGTCTGAACTGGAGTTGCTGGCCCAGCGCGCCCGCAGGCAGAAGCGGGTGGCGCGGTTCGCCCTGCGGGTCAATCCCGACGTCTTTGCCGAGACCCATCCCTATATCTCGACGGGGTTGACCGAACACAAGTTCGGCGTGGGGATCAAGGAAGCGCTGGCCATCTACAAGAGCGCCTCCGGCAACCGCTGGTTGCAGGCGCATGGAGTCAGTGTGCATATCGGCTCGCAGATCCGCTCCGCCGACCCCTTTGGCGCGGCCACCGAGCGGCTGCGTACCTTGACCCGGCAACTAAAGCGCGCCGGGATCGCCTTGCAGGTCATCGACGCTGGTGGCGGCCTGGGCATCGACTACCACCTGGGTAAATTCGATGCCGCAGCCAAGGTTCGGGAGTACGCCGCTGCCGTGGAGAGCGCCCTGGGCGACTTCGATGGCAAGCTGCTCATCGAACCGGGCCGCTTTCTGGTGGCACAGGCGGGAGCGCTGCTGGCCCGCGTGCTGCGCGTCAAGAAAAACGGCAAAAAAACCTTTGTGATTACCGATGCGGCCATGAACGACCTCATCCGCCCGGCGCTCTACCAGGCCCACCACGAGATTGTCCCGGTGCGTCCGCGGGAAGGGAAGCCGCGCCCCGTCGATGTGGTCGGCCCCATCTGCGAGACCGGGGATTTCTTCGCCCGCGACCGCAAGTTGGCCCCGCTGGAGGCAGGCGACTTGATCGCCCTGCTCGATGCCGGTGCGTACGGCATGGCGCAAAGCTCGAATTACAATTCCCGCCTGCGTCCGGCCGAAGTGCTGGTCGAGGGCGGCAAGACCCGACTGATTCGCCGCCGCGAGACCATGGACGACCTGCTGGCGGCGGAGATTTTCTGAGCCATTTGCTGGAATTTATTTTTGCCAGCGCTAGGATGGAGGCGGGGGCCTCCATGGGTTTGGATCGCATCACCATCGAAACAGGGAAGCGCTCCCACCAGCCTTGCATCCGGGGCTTGCGCATCACAGTGTGGGATGTTCTGGCTTGGCTGGCGGCGGGGATAAACGGGCAAGAGATTCTGGCCGACTACCCGGAGTTGAAACCCGCCGATTTTTTGGCGGTCTTTGACTTTGCCGCGCGATAGGGCCGGCGAGTGGCTTTGTGAATCTGCTCTTCGCTGAGAATCTTTCCTGTCTCTTGTCCCGTTTCTCCCCACTTGAAACTCGCCGGCCCTGCGCCTCGTCCTGTAAGGTGTTGAGCGGAGGGATATTGTGATGCATTGGAGAACGAGAGCGGCGTGTGCCCTGGCGGTTGCCGGTCTGGTGGTGGGAGCGTCCATGGCGGCAGGCGCGGATTCGCTGAAGGTCAAAGTGGCGCAGGGCGTGGCCGTAGGCAAGACAATCAACGACGGCAAGGCGAAGGCTTTTCTGGGCCTGCCTTACGCCGCGGCTCCGGTGGGCGAGTTGCGCTGGAAGGCACCGCAGCCCGCGGCCGCCTGGAAGGGCGATCGCGACGCCACAAAGTTTGGCGCCCATTGCGCCCAGGGCCATGTCTTCGACGACATGATCTTCCAGGATAGCGGCGAGAACGAAGACTGCCTCTTTCTCAACGTTTACGCTCCAGCCGGAGCCACAGAAAAGAGCCGGCTGCCAGTGATGTTCTGGATTCACGGCGGCGGCTATGCCGGCGGGGCCAGTTCCGAGCCGCGCCACAACGGCGACTTTCTGCCCACCAAGGGCGTGGTGCTGGTCACTATCAACTATCGTCTGGGCGCATTCGGCTTTCTGGCTACTGCCGATCTGGCCAATGAGGCCAACGGGGCCGCGGGCAACTACGGCCTGCTGGACTCGGTAGCCGCGCTGGAGTGGGTGAAAGCCAACATTGCGAAGTTCGGCGGCGATGCCGGCAACGTGACCATCTTTGGCGAGAGTGCCGGCTCCTTTGCGGTCAGTACTCTGATGGCTTCTCCCGCTGCCCGCGGCCTCTTCCAAAAGGCCATCGGCGAGAGCGGCGCGGCCTTCAGCAGCACCCTGGCCTACGAGTCCCTCGAAGCCCGTGAGAAGGCCGATGGAGAATGGGTCGGCAGTCTGGGCGTGAAATCGCTGGCGGAACTACGCGCCATGTCCACCGAGAAAATTCTCAACTCGGTCAAGAGCAAGAAAGGCGGCTTTCCGCCCGTCATCGACGGCAAGTTGCTGACCGAGCCGGTCGAAGTTACCTATGCGACCGGCCGCCAGGCGCATGTGCCGCTACTGGCAGGCTGGAACAGCGACGAAGGCAGCTTTGCCGCCTCCGGTGGCATGACTGCCGAGCAGTGGAAGGCCAAGTCTGACCTCTTTTTCAAAGAGCGAGCCGCGGAGTTCCTCAAACTCTATCCCGGCGAGACCGACGCCCAGGCACTGCGTTCGGCCACCGATTTCGGCGGTGACCAGTTCATCGCCTTCAGCACCTGGAAGTGGCTGGAAGCGCACCGTAAAACTGGCGCGGCTCCGATCTACCGCTATCATTTCGAGTTGGCGGCGCTGCCCAGCAAATACCACTCCGGCACCTTCGCCTTCCACTCCGACGACATCGAGTACGTCTTCGGCACCCTCGATACCCGGCCCGGCGAGACCGTTCGTCCCGAAGACCGTAAGTTGAGCGAGCGGATGATGACCTATTGGACCAATTTTGCGAAAAACGGCGATCCCAACGGCGCGGGCCAGCCAGTGTGGCCGAAGTACGGCAAACAGGACGAGCTAATTCACCTGGACAGCAACATCACTGCGGGCCCGGATACACTCCGTCCACGCTACGAGTTCCTGCTTAAGGGGATGCCGGCCTTGCACTTCTAGCGAAGCTGCCAATCCCTGACGATTCTCCGTGCCCCATCCTCTCCGCGTTTTTCCTGGAAAGGGTGGGGCATTGGTTTTGTTTAAATGCCTAGCTCCGCTTTGGCTGCGATGAACTGCTCGAGGGCGAACTGCAGGTCCTGGCGGGAGTGGCTGGCGGAGATCTGGGTGCGGATGCGGGCTTTGCCCTGCGGCACCACCGGATAGGAGAAAGCCACCACATAGACGCCCTTGGCCAGCAGCGCTTCGGCCATGCTCGCGGCTACTACCGCATCGCCGAACATCACTGGCACTATGGGATGGTCGCCGGGCAGAACGGCGAATCCCGCCTTGCTCATTTCGTCGCGGAAGAAGCGGGTGTTCTGGCGCAGTTGCTGGCGCAATTCGCCGCTTTGGCTAAGCAGGTCGAGCACCGCCAGCGAGGCGGCGACGATGGGCGGAGCCACGGAGTTCGAGAAGAGGTAGGGCCGGGAGCGCTGACGCAACAATTCCACAATCTCTTTGCGCCCGCTGACGTAGCCGCCGCTGGCGCCGCCCAGGGCCTTGCCCAGGGTGCCGGTGAGGATGTCCACGCGAGGCTCTACACCGCACAGTTCCGGTGTGCCGCGTCCATGCTCGCCGACAAAGCCCACGGCGTGCGAGTCATCCACCATCACTAGCGCGTTGTACTTGTCCGCCAGGTCGCAGATGCGGTCCAGCTTGGCCACGTAGCCATCCATGGAGAAGACGCCGTCGGTGGCGATCATGCGATGGCGTGCGCCGGCGGCCTGCTGCAACTGCGCTTCCAGATCGTCCATGGCGCCATTGCGATAGCGATAGCGCGCCGCTTTGCAGAGGCGAATGCCGTCGATGATGCTGGCGTGGTTCAACTCGTCGGAGATAATGGCGTCTTCGCCATCGAGCAGGGTCTCGAAGAGACCGCCATTGGCGTCAAAGCAGGAACCGTAAAGGATGGTGTCCTCACTGCCGAGAAAGGCGCTGAGGCGCGCTTCAAGCTGCTTGTGGAGCGATTGCGTGCCGCAGATGAAGCGCACGCTGGCCATGCCGTAGCCCCATTGCTCCAGCGCCTGCTGCGCCGCTTGGACCACGGCGGGATGGCTGGCCAACCCCAGGTAATTGTTGGCGCAGAGATTCAACACCGACACGCCTCCGGCCACCGTCACCAGGGCTCGCTGCGGACCGGCCAGCAGGCGCTCGTTCTTGTACAGACCGGCGGAGCGAATCTCCGCGATTCTCTTCTGTAAATGCTCTTGCATGGTTCCGTTCATGGGATTCCTTTCCGCGAGGCGGAAACGCAAAAGCAACTGCAGATGCTTCGACCGCGCTGCGCTCCGCTCACGATGACAACTCTATGGAAATGCGATCAATCCGGGCGAAATCAGGAACTCAATCCGCGAGGCCTCAGCCTGCGTCCCGCCAGTCGAGCACTACCTTGCCAGAGTTGCCGCTGCGCATGGCGTCGAAGCCGGTTTGGTAGTCGCGCCAATTCAAACGGTGGGTAATGACCGGCGAGATGTCCAGGCCGGATTCGAGCATCACCGTCATCTTGTACCAGGTCTCGTACATCTCGCGGCCGTAGATGCCGCGCAGGGTGAGCTGATTGAAGATGACCTTGGTCCAGTCGATGGACAATTCCGCGGGCGATGGAATGCCCAGCATAGCCACCTTGGCGCCATGGCTGAGGTGGGCCAGCATATCGCGGAAGGCCAGCGGGCTACCCGACATCTCCAGGCCGATGTCAAAGCCCTCCAACATGCCCAACTGCTTCTGCACCTCGCCCAGCTTGGTCTCGAGGGGATTGACGGCCAGAGTCACGCCCACCTTGCGCGCCAGTTCCAGGCGGTGGGGATTGATGTCGGTAATGACCACGTAGCGAGCCCCGGCATGGCGGGCTACGGCCGCAGCCATGATGCCGATGGGTCCGGCGCCGGTGATCAGCACATCTTCGCCCAGCACCGGAAAGGCCAGTGCGGTATGCACGGCGTTGCCGAAGGGATCGAAGATGGCCGCCACTTCCTGGTCGATGCCCGGATTGTGCCGCCAGATGTTGGTCATGGGCAGGGAGATGTACTCGGCGTAGGCGCCGGGGCGGTTGACGCCTACACCCTGGGTCGAGGCACACAGGTGGCGGCGGCCGGCCAGGCAGTTGCGGCAGCGACCGCAGACCACGTGACCCTCGCCACTGACAATATCACCAGCAGCGAAGTCATTGACATTGGAGCCAACGGCAACGATCTCGCCCACGAATTCGTGACCGACGACCATGGGCACGGGGATGGTCTTCTGCGCCCACTCGTCCCAGGCATAGATGTGCACATCGGTGCCGCAGATGCCGGTATAACGCACCCGTACCTTTACATCGTTGATGCCGATCGCGGGTTCGGGGACGTCCTCGATCCACAGGCCGGGTTCGCTCTTGCTCTTGACCAGTGCTTTCATCGTATCCTCCGCTTCTGCCGGCCCTCGATTGCAGGTGGTCGTGCAGCATTTTACCAGTATCGCCCCAGGGTGCGCGGGCGCACAATGCAGGCCGCCCGGTGCGCAGTAGCGGAGGTCTTCTTATTCGCTAAGCGCGTCGGCGGCATTGGCGGCCAGGATGAAGGTGCTGGCGGCATCGACAACGTATTCGTTCTCATACCAAAGGAAGGGCCAAGCGTCTTTCAATTCGGGAAAGTCCGGCTCCACGATCATCACCCCTGGAATCATCGCGCCGGGAATGAAGCTGTAATCGGCGCGATTGTTGCCGTAGCCAATGAGCTTCGAATTGGTCCCCACCGTCGCCACATAGGAGACATTAGACACCGGATGGCGGCCCAATACATAGTCGAAACCGCGCAGCGTATACTCGCTTCCAACCACTTCCGGAAAGGCCTTGTGGAGGAAGTACATCTCTGCCGCAAAGCTGGCTACGCTCCCTGACCCACCCCAAGTTCCACGCCGGATCGGGACGCCGAAGGGACTCTCAGCAAGTTGCTTGTCCAGCTCTTTTTTATAGCTCGCTAGCGCGGCCTCCAGCCCCGCTTTGAAATCGTTGTCCGTATACGGGAGGGCGCGGGCGGCCACCCATCCCAGGGCTCCGAAGTGCTCTCGAATCGTCGGCAGCATCTCCTGCAGCCGGGACTTGTAGGGCTCTCCACCGTGGGTGGCGATGGTCAACTCAATGGCCGCGGTGGCCTCTTCCATCTCAAGTGGACCACCGGTAGTATTGAAGGATTTGAAGATGACCGGCTCCGCCTGGTGTTCTTTCTGCCAGATGCGCACTGCGGTCTCCAGACATTCGGCGGCAAGCGGGTCGTCGAAACCTTTGAGTACCCGGCTGGCGGCCGCCAGCGATGCAATCGACTGATAGTCCAGGGGGGTGGTGTGGGTGGTGAAGGCCCAACGGTCGTCGGGTACGCCGGAGTAGTTGCCGTCGCTCTCTAATGGCCCCATTTTGGCCGAATAGATCTTGCCATCGGTCTTGGAGGCGGCGTCGCCCAGGTGGGTGTATTCCTCCAGGGTGGGCTCGACGATGCCGGGGATGGCATGCCCGAAGATGTGGTATTGAGCCAGCAGCGCCAGCACTCCATGGCGAATTTGCTGCAACACGTCGGGCGCGCCGTCGGGTTTGCGAATCTGGGTTAGATGCGCCGTTTCATCGATGGCGGTGTCATCCCAATCGATGTGGAACTCCTCCCGGGTCATGGCCAGATCGGTAATCACGCGAGCTTGCGTCTGGGTACGGATGTCGTAATCGCCAGCATCGTACCAGCCGCCCACGTTCAGTCCGGGAATGTGCTCGCCGGGGGCGAAGTTGGAGTCGGTGGTTGCGCCCATCGAATAGCCGTCGAAGTGGCTGTAGTTGACTGGAGCCTGGCGGGCGTCGTCCATGTGCGAAGGCCCGTGCCAGACGCGATAATTCTCGCGCACCTTCATGTGATCCATCTGCACGGCGAGATAGGTGTCGAGAGAGGGTTGCCAGACGCCTTTGCGGTAGACATCGGCGTCGATGCGAAAGGGCGTCGAGGTGTGCCCCGCATACTCGATGGCGTAGACCCCTGGCTGGCGCACCGCGGAGAAGTCGAAGGTCGCATACTGCGAGCGCATCCATTTGCCCCAGGGCTTGATCTCGCCGCGGAAAGCCTCTTCATATTGACCGTCCCCGGAGATGCGCAGCAGGCGCGCCGTCTTGGGGGAGTCGAAGAGCGGGTCGAGTTCGACAATAGCTACCTTCGACCGGCCCGGCGTGTAGCCCACCTGGTTGTAGGAGACCACCGGAGGACGACGCCAGCCGGGAATCACGTTGGGTCGAACGTGCCACACCAGAGCGTCATGGGTACGCCCGGCGGGAAGCAGCGAACGCAGCACGAACCAGCCGTTCTGCGCCTTGTTGCGCGCGTCGTAGAGCTGAATATCGGCGTTCTCCGCATCGACGGCCACGCGCGTCAAAGGATCTTCCGGGGAAAGCACGATCTGCCGCCCGCTGGCCAGCGGCAGCGGCTGCGCCTGGCCTTGTTCGGTACGCTCCATGGGACCGTTGGGATGGCGGGGAAAGATCCCCGAGGTAGCGTCGAAACGGTAGCTCTTGCCGAAATAGGAGGTGGGCAGGAAGTCCAGGTTGAAGCCCGCCTTGCCCACCAGCGCCGCAGGCAACGGCTGATCCAGATGGAGGGCGATGCGGAAGCCCTGGCCCTCCGCTGTGACTTCGATGCGGTAGCTCAGACCCAGTTCGGGATAGCCGGAGCGGACCACCATCTGATCGGCCGCAAGACCGCGTTCGCGGGAGAGAAAATGTGGAATCGTGTCCCATTGCTCGGGCGTTGGCAGCAGGCGCACTTCGCCGTCGGTGGCGATGCGCTCACCATGCAGGATCATCTCCACGCCAGACAGTTTCTGGTCGTGGAAGACCTCGTGAAAGCGGTTCTCATACACCAGAACCGTCAAGCCCTGAGATTCGAAGGTGTTCTGTTCACTGAGATGGAGTTGGGCGAAGGCGGCGGGGGCGATAACAGGCAACAAGAAAGAAAACAAAATAAACAGCGGGCGCGGCATGTTTTTCTCCAGTAAACCCTTTTACTACAGAATCCTGCCCGCTGTCATCGCAAGGCTGCCATTTCCTCCCTACACTCCCAATAATTGGCGATCCCCGGCCCCCTCCCTCGCGCGCCGAGGCGGAAAGGAGGGGAATCCGGGGAGGTTGACAAAGAAACGATGGAGCGAGACTCAGCGCGGTTTGGTCTTGCTGCGCTTCTTTTCCGGCTCTTCGATCACAGCACGCATCCAGTAGTTGCCGTCGCTATCTACCTCGATGCCATGGACCTCGCGCTCGAATCCGGGGAAGCGCTTGCCGAATTGCTCCATGGCCAGAATCAGCTTAATGACCGGCGATTTGAGGCCGCCGAAGCGCTCCCCGGGCATGGACATGGGAATACCTGGCGGGTAGGGCACGAGCATAACGGCGGCGATGCGCCCTGCCATCTCGGCAAAGCGAACCCGCTCGGTCTCGTGGCGCACCAGCTTCTGGTAGGTCTGCGCGGGGGTGAGGACGGGGTCGAAGTCCTCGTCGCAGGCGGCGTTGACCAGAACAGCGAGATCCAGCTCGATCATCGCCTTGTGCATCTCGTCGGAGAGTTCTTTCAAGGTGAGATGACGATAGCGGGCAGGGAACTTCTGCACCAGTTCCGGCAGCGCCTCTTCCAGCGGCGCATCGGTGTCGTACAGACGCTTGAATTCGAAGAGATTCTCCAACAGGCTGCCCCACTTGCCCTTGGAGGTTCCCACCGAGAAGAGCACCAGCACGGTGTAGTCGCCGGTACGCGCAATCTCCACCCGCCGGGAGTCGAGGAATTCGGTGAGCACGGCAGCGGGAATGCCCCAGTCGGCAATGACCCCCTGGGCATTTACGCCTGGGGTGAGGATGGTCACCTTGGCCGGATCGAGCATGCAGTAGTCGTCGGGCGAGTCCTCGTCCTGGTAGCCATGCCAGTCTTCCCCGTGCTTGAGGGTCCAGCAACTGGGTTCGGTGGCTAAAAGTTCGTCCTCGGCATCTTCAAAGAGGATGGTTTCGCCGGTAGCCGGGTCGGTGACGCTCTCCGGCTGATAGATGCCGAAGAACCAGGCTTCGCCGTTTTCGGCCTCGGTGCGCAGGCGGTGGGCAATGGAACTCATGGCTTGGCGAAAGCTGATGGCGTCGGCTAGCGTTTCGTCCATCAGGGTGGGGCCGGCGGGCTCGTCCATCATGGCCGCGGCCACGTCCAGAGAAGCGATCAGCGGGTAGAAGGGCGAGGTGGTACCGTGCATCATGAACGATTCGTTGAACTGGTCGAAGTCCAGCGGCGCGCGGTCGGAGAGCTTGACGTGAATCATCGAGCCCATCGAGAAGGCGGCCAGCATCTTGTGCGTTGACTGTACGGAGAAGATGGTGGGGCGGTTTTCCATCGTCTCCGAAACCCCCATGGCGTAGCGTCCGCGGTAGATGGGATGGAACTTGGCGTAGGCGTACCAGGCCTCGTCGAAGTGAATGCGAGCCACCGAGCGGGAGAGTTGCTCCACCACTTGATCGACGTTGTAACAAAGGCCGTCGTAGGTGGAGTTGGTTACTACCGCGTAGGTGGGCTCCTGGGCGCGGGCGCCGGCGGAAAAGGGGCTGCGGGAGATAAGATTCTGCACCGATTTCGGTGAAAAACGCTTCAGCGGCACCAGCCCAATCATGCCGTAGCCGTTGCGCGTGGGCTTGAAGTAGACGGGCCGGGCTCCGGTGACGGTGAGGGAGTGGCAGATGGACTTGTGGCAGTTGGCGTCGGCCAGAATCATGTCGTCCTGGGCGATGAGCCCATGGCCGACGATCTGATTCGAGGTGCTGGAGCCACCCAGGACGTAAAAGGTCCAATCTGCGCCGAAGATGCGGGCGGCATTGCGCTCCGAGTCGCCGGGAGGTCCAATGTGGTCTAGCCAGGAGCCGAGCGGCGCCGAGGAGATGCCCAGATCCGAGCGCAGCAGGTTTTCGCCGAAGAAGCGGTGAAACTCCTGGCCCACCGGGTGCTTGAGAAAGGCCACGCCGCCCATGTGTCCCGGAGCATCCCAGGAATAGGCGGACTGGTCATTGTATTTGAGCAGTTCGCGGAAGTAAGGGGGCAGAAGCTGCTCGTGGTAGCGTTGCACGGCGGTGTCCAGACGCGAGGCGATGAAGGCCGGGGTGTCGCCGAAGAGGTGAATGTACTCGTGAACCTGCTTGACGACCTCCAGTGGGAGTTCGGAGACCAGGGTGCGGTCGGCGATCAGGAAGATGGGAACCTTCTTGTTGCGATGACGCACTCCGCGGATGATGTCCAGAGCGGCGCGCTCTTCGAACTGTGAGTTGCCTTCCAGATCCCAATCGAGCAGAATCGCGGAGTAGCTGGGGTCGGAGGTAACCAGCGACAGCCCATCTTCTGGCGAAGTCGTACGAATGACCTCGTAGCCTTCTTCGCCGATGGCTTCAACCAGGCGTTCCATAGCCCGGTCGGAGACGGAATCCGTGCGCCCAACCTCGCTTGCATTCAATAAAACCCAACGCTTTTCGCTCATCCAACCTCACAGAATCACAGACCGCCCCCCAGGGAGGGCGAACTACGGCAATTCTCTAATGGTATCGCGAATCCGAAGGCCAGAGGGTGCGTAGCCGCGCAGAAGAATCTCTGCACTAAGCGGATCGTCGCCGTGCAGAGACGTGCTGGTCGGGATGGTCGACTGCCGGTTGCGAAACCGCATCCGGTTTTGTTTCCCGCTGGGTTGGGCAGCGCCCATCGCCGAGCCAGATCTAACTCCCTTTGCTGTATACTTGCGCCCAAGGCGGCCAGGCTTTCTATTACCTATAGGTTAGACTGGCCGCGTGGCACCGGGGAGCGGATCGATGCAAGAGAAGTCGCAGAAGCTGACCTTTGGAGAGAAAACCGGCTACGCATTCGGCGATGCCGCCTCCAATCTGTTTTGGATGACCTTCATCTATTTCCAAGGCAAGTTCTATACCGATGTCTTCTTTTACACTCCTGACGCCGAACTGGAGCGCTCCCTACTGAAGAAACTCGCCGCTTTGCTGCTGCTGACGCGGGTTCTCGACATGGCCTTCGATCTGTTCATGGGCATAATGGGCGACCGGACCAGGACGCGCTGGGGCAAATTCCGTCCTTATCTGCTGTGGTTTGCGGTGCCCTTTGGGATCATCAGCGTGTTGACCTTCACCACCCCCACCTTCAGCCCCAACGGCAAAGTGGTTTACGCCTACATCACTTTGTGTCTGATGATGATGGTTTATTCCGCCATCAATATCCCCTATTCCGCCTTGATGGGGGTGATCTCGCCCGATTCTCAGGAGCGTACCAGCGTCTCGTCCTATCGTTTTGCCTTTGCTTTCGGCGCAGGCTTGGTGGTGCAGTATTCCACGCTCTATTTGGTGGATTATTTTGGGAGAGTGAAGCCGGATCTGGGCGGCGTGGCGATGGCCGCGGCCAAGGCCCACGGTTATCAGTTGACCATGGGCATCTATGCGATAGCCGCCGTTGCCCTGTTCTTTCTGACCTTTGCGCTGACCCGCGAGCGGGTGCAGCCCTTCCACGAGAAGAGCACCCTGGGTCAGGATCTGAAGGATCTGGCCAGCAACGTACCCTGGCTGATTCTCTTCTGCATGGGAACCTTGACGGTTTGCGCAGTGGCCATTCGCAGCGGCGCCATCCTCTATTACTTTCAGTACTACGTGGGCAACGAGAAACTGGCCGCTTCGTTTATGGTTGCCGGCACGCTCATGTCGCTGCTGGGAACCGTCGTCATCCAGCACGTAACGCGATTCGCGGGCAGAAAAGCCACTTACATCGGCCTTGCGACTCTGGGTGCGATCTTTCTGGTGGTTTCTTACTGGGTCAAGCCGGAGCAGGTGGCGCTAATGTTCGTCTTCCAGGTGCTTTACAGCGCGGTTACGGGGCCGACCTCGGCGGTGCTGTGGGCCATGTTTGCCGACTCCGCCGATTACTCGGAATGGCGCACTGGACGCCGCGCCACCGGGCTGGTCTTCTCGGCCGCCGGTATGTCCAACAAGCTGGGCTGGGCCATCGGCGGGCCTTTGACGGTCTGGATGCTGGCCCAGTTCGGTTACCAGGCCAGTGTGGCCCAACCCCCCCATGCCCTGCACGGGATTCTGCTGTTGTTTACTGTCATTCCCGCAGCGGCTTTCTTGCTCACCGGCGCGGGCCTGCTGGTTTATCCGCTCAACGAAGCCCGGATGAAGAAGTTGCAGGCCGAGTTGAAGCAGAGACAGGCAGAGGGCACGGCGCTGGAGTCCGCCTGAACCCCGCCTTGGCGCAACCGAGAATCGATCCAAGCGAAGCAGTTCGAGGGTTTCCCCCGAACTGCTCGCCCTTTCTGGGCAAGTTTCAACACCATCGGAGGAAGTTTACGCCATGCAATTCGGAAGATTCGACGACGCCAATAAAGAGTATGTGATTACCCGTCCCGACACCCCCCGCTCCTGGAGCAACTATCTGGGCTCGACGGAATATGGCGCCATTGTCACCAACAATGCTGGCGGATACAGCTTCTACAAATCGGCCGCGCTGGGGCGGTTCATGCGCCTGCGCTTCAACGCCGTCCCCATGGACCAGCCCGGCCGGTATATCTATCTGCACGATCACGACAGCAGGGACTACTGGTCAGCTTCCTGGCAACCGGTGGGCAAGCCTCTGGACAAGTACAAGTCGGAGTGCCGCCACGGCAGCGCCTATACTGTCATTGCCTCGGAGTATGAGGGAATCGAGTCCCAGACCACTTATTTCGTTCCTTTGGGCAAGACCTTCGAGTGTTGGCATGTGAAGCTCACCAACCGTACCCACAGACCCCGCCATCTCAGCGCCTTCACCTATGTGGAATATGCCGGCAACTGGGACGCCTGGAACGATCTGATCAACCTGCAATATACCCAGCACACGGTGAAGATGGAGGTCGTGGACAACATCGTCGACCACGGAGCCAACGTCAACATCCCCAACATGCCGGACAATTTTGCCGAGAAGGACCAGGGGCGGCATACCTTCCAGGCTCTGGTGGGCGCCGAGGTGGTGGGTTTCGACACCGATCGCACGGCCTTCCTGGGAACCTATCGCGGATATGGCAATCCTCTGGTCGTCGAGCAGGGACAATGCACCAATTCGCTCGCGGTTGGCGATAACGGCTGCGGCACCTTGCAGGCCAGGATCGAACTTGCTCCCGGAGAGAGCAAGGAGTTCCTGGTGCTGCTGGGCATCGGCCGGGCCAGCGAGCAGGGCAAAGCGGCGGCGGCGGAATTCGCCAACGTGGACAAAGTCTACCAAGAACTTGCTCGGCTCAAGAGCTATTGGCACCAGCGCATCGGCGGGCTCAGCGTGGAGACGCCCGATGCCGAATTGAACAGCACCCTGAACATGTGGGGCCCGTTCAACTGCCTGATGACCTATGCCTGGTCGCGCGCGGCCAGCCTGATCTATGCGGGCGAGCGCGATGGCTTGGGGTTCCGGGACACGGTCCAGGACATGCTGGGGGTGATGCACACCATTCCCGAAGAGGCCGGCCAGCGGCTGGAATTGATGATTACCGGCCAGGTATCGAGTGGCGGCGCCATGCCTGTGGTGCGTCCCTTCGATCATCATCCGGGCAGCGAACAGCCTCCGCGGGATGAGGAATACCGCTCCGACGACTGCCTGTGGCTCTTCAATGCCATTCCGATGTACGTGAAGGAGACCGGTAACCTGGCCTTTTATAGCAAGGTATTGCCCTATGCCGACCAGGGCGAGGCCACGGTTCTGGGCCATATGCGGCGGGCCATCGAGTTCAACCTGGAGCGCTCCGGGGCGCATGGCCTGCCTTGCGGCCTTTCCGCCGATTGGAACGACTGCATACGCCTGGGTTATGAGGGGGAATCGACCTTTGTCGCCTTTCAACTGCGCTACGCATTGGCGGTCTTTCTTGAAATCTGCCAGATGCTCACGGTTAAAGAGGAAGAGGTGTGGGCCAAGGCCGAGCTGGCCAAGCTGGACGGAGCCCTGGAAATCGCTGCCTGGGATGGGGAATGGTACCTGCGCGCCTATCGCGCCGACGGCTTCAAGTTTGGCTCGAAGGAGAGCTCCGAAGGCAAGATCTTTCTCAATCCGCAATCCTGGGCGTTGATCAGCGGCCACGCTACACCAGAACGGGCAGAGCGCACCATGCAGTCGGTGGGCGAGCATCTGGCCACCGACTTCGGGCTGATGATCTGCGATCCGCCCTACATCGACACCGACTTTCATGTCATGCGGGCGGCGCTCTTCAATGCCGGCTTGAAGGAGAACGGTGCCATCTTCACCCATACCCAGGGATGGGCGGTGATGGCCGAGGCGCTGCTCGGTCACGGCGATTTGGCCTACCGATACTTCCGCGCCTATCTGCCTGCGGCCTACAATACCCGGGCCGAAGTGCGCGAGATCGAACCCTACGTCTACTGCCAGTTCACCCACAGCAAATACAGCCCGCGATTCGGCGCTTCGCGCGTTCCCTGGCTGAGCGGGTCGGCGGCCTGGTCGTTCTTCGCCGCGACCCAGTACATTTTGGGATTTCAGCCCGAATATGGCGGCCTGCGCATCGATCCCTGCATTCCCGCGGCGTGGAAGGGATTCAAAATGACCCGCATCTTTCGAGGCAAAAAGCTGTTGGTCGAGGTGCAGAATCCATTCGGGACACAGAAGGGCGTGAAAAAGTTGCTGCTCAACGGAAAACCGTTGCCCGGGAACTTCATTCCCTCCGAGCAGTTGTTGGCCGAGAATCGGGTGCAGGTGGAGATGGGCTGAGGGCCATGCGGGTCAGAATGATCGGCAGGATCAGTGCGGCCTTCCGGGCAGCACGAAGTGGGTCGCACAGCGCGGCTCGTAGAAATCCCCGGCCATGATGACCGGGCTGTCGTAGGGTGCGGGCTTTCCTTCGATCAGGCGCTGCGGGTAGAGCGCCTTGGCCCCGCAACTGCAATAGGCTACGAGTTCGGTGATATTACCCGAGTAGGCCCGCACCAGCCAGGAGAGATCGAGCATCTCGCCAAAGGGCAATCCCCGGAAATCCAGTTCCAGGCCCGAGACCATCACGTCGTGCCCGGATTCCAGCAGGCGCTTGGTGAACAGGAAAAGATCCTCGACGAACTGGCCCTCGTCGATGGCCACGCATTCGACCGGCTTGCCTATCTCCTGCTCGGTAGCCGCCAGAATGGCCAGCACCGACCAGGGGTCGGCGGAGGGAAACTCCACCGCTTCCATCTTTCCGCAGCCATTTTGGTTGCGGCTCTCGATCAATCCCGCTGCGGCCTTGGTGTCGTCGCTGGGCTTGAGCAGCAGGACGTGCTGCTTGGCGTACTGGCGGCGCGTCTCGACGCGGCGCAGCAATTCCGCGGTCTTGTTGCTGCGCATGGGCCCCACGATCAATTCCAGTTTGCCTGCCACGTTTATCTCCAATAATCTTCGCCCTTCCCAGTGGTTTGCAGGGCGGTATTGCCGGCCCGCTTATCAGCATAATGCAGACGGCGTCGGCACGGCGAGCGCCTTCCTTCGCTGCCCTCGAACCATCACCGGACGCTGTTTTCGGGAGGGGTAAAATCGTTACAGGAGCGGGGTTCGAACCCTGGCTCCGGCGGCAAACTTGATCCGCAACAGGGGAGAACGCAATGGCACTGATGAAGACATCGAATCCGGCTTTGAGCGAGAATACCTTTCGCGGCCTGGCCAGCGGCCAGTTCCGGAGTCTGGACGACATCGCCAGCCGTATGACGATCAACGGCACCGTCAACAAGACCGGCATCCTGCTGGTCTGCGCCATGGCCACCGCCTTTTGGACCTGGCACCTGTTCCTCGGGTCGCGGGATATGGCGGAGGTGATGCCGTGGATGATGCTGGGCTTGATCGGCGGCTTGGTGTTCGCCCTGATTACCACCTTCAAGAAGACTTGGGCTCCGGTGACTGCGCCGGTCTATGCACTGTTCGAGGGCTTGGTACTGGGCGGCATCTCGGCAGCCCTGGAACTGCGCTATCCGGGCATCGCCATGCAGGCCGTGGGCCTGACCTTCGGAACCCTGATCGTCCTGTTGCTGGCCTATCGCTCGGGCATGATCAAGGTGACGCAGAAGTTCCGCTTGGGCATTGTGGCCGCCACCGGCGGCATCATGCTCTTTTATTTGCTGCAAATGGTGCTGGGCATCTTCGGAATCCAGTTCGCCGCGCTCAATGGATCGGGGCTCTTCGGGATCGGCTTCAGCCTGTTCATCGTGGCGATTGCGGCGCTGAACCTAGTGCTGGACTTCGACTTCATCGAGCAGGGCGTGGCCTACGGAGCCCCCAAGTACATGGAGTGGTACGGCGCTTTCGGCATCATTGTGACACTGGTCTGGCTCTATCTGGAGATCATTCGCCTGCTCTCCAAGATGCGCAGCAGAAATTGAGTCCCTGGCCTGGGCGGAAAGCCCAATCGGCGGCGGGAACGCCACGGCCAGCGAACCTTTTGTAGAATCGAAGTTCCAGCAACATGAGGGTCCACAATGGCGAATCGATACGCTGAAGCAGCACTGATGGCAGCCCGGCAGGCAGCTTCCGCCGCCACCTCTCCAGTCGTTCAATGGGAGAGCGCGATGGAACAGCTCTACCCCACCAGTCCGATTGCCCGCAAGAAAGGAAGTCCGCGCGGGGCTTTTCTCGGCCTCTGTGAAGAGGGTTTGGTCAAGGGCATTCCAGCTGGAGATTACGGCGCACCCAAGGCCAACAAGGGCTATGCCGTGCGCGCAGCCGTCTTGTTGAGCGAAGGGACGCAACGCTGGTCCATCAGCACGCTGTGGCAGGCGGTGGTCGATCAGGCGGAGAAGGAGCACAGCGGCCAAATGGACGTGGTGCTGGCGCTGTGGAAGAACGGCCTGCTGGGTCCCAAAGCAGATTAGCTGCGACGGACTGCAAATGCCTTAAAATGATCCCGCACTGGGGCGAGAGCTGGCCCCCGGTGCTCGCGGGCCGTCTTCCAAGTACACTGTTTCCATGTCTCTTCGTCTTTATGCCGCCACCACCAGCCAGGGCAAATTGCGGGATTTCCGCGTCGCCGCCGAGGCGCACGAACTGGCCATCGAGCCGGTTCCCGATTTGAAGATGATCGCCGCGCCGCAAGAGGACGGTCTTACGTTCCACGCCAATGCCGTGCTCAAGGCGGTCTACTACTCCCGTTTTGCCCCCGGGGAACTGGTGCTTGCCGATGACTCCGGCCTGGAAGTGGATGCGCTCAATGGCGCTCCCGGCGTGCGCTCGGCGCGCTTCGCCGCCGATGCCGGGGTGGTGGACTCGCCCGACGCCAACGACAATACCGATGTCTGGAACAATCTGGTGCTGCTGCAGCGGTTGGCGACCATCCCTGCCGGCCAGCGCACTGCCCGCTATCGCTGCGCGCTGGCCGTGGCCCGCGACGGAAAGATGCTGTGCTCCGCCGAGGGCGCGGTCGAGGGCTTGATACTGGACGCGCCACGCGGCACTGGCGGCTTTGGCTACGATCCCCTCTTCTATCTGCCGGAGTTGGACCGCACCATGGCTGAAACCGATCTGGAGACCAAGCACCGTCTGAGTCACCGCGGACGCGCCATTGGGGCGCTGCTGCCGCTGCTGGGCGTCTGAATCCTGGGCCGTGAGCCTAGATGCATTGAGCCCAATTGCTCTCAGCCCAGCTTCGCGCCAAAAACAAACTCAAATTTCTCTGTACAAGTCCGATGCCGCGATAATAGATCTAGATGTTTTTCGAAATGGTGTAGACCGAAATATCCTCGCTTTCCCATCCTTTCCGCTGAAAAGCGCGGAAAGGATGAGGCGCGAAAGTCTACAGCAAAGAAAAAACGCTCTAACTCCGCAGCAAGTCCTTGCCCATTTGCAGCAGCACGTCCCGGCTGATGTCACTGATGGCGTTGGTTAGAGGAAGCTGCTTGGGGCAGACTTCGACGCAGTTCTGGGCAAAGCCGCACTCCTGAATGCCGCCGTCGCCGGCCAAGGCGCGCAGACGCTCTTCCTTGAGCACCCTGCCGATGGGGTTGTCGTTGAAGAGCTTCACTTGGGCGATGGTAGCTGCGCCCACAAAGCCCGTATCTTCATTGAATTGCGGGCAAACCTCCATGCAGCAAGTGCAGGAAATGCAATTCGAGAGCGGGTAGCTGGCCTCCTGCTGCTGAGGCAGGAGGCGCGGGCCCGCGCCCAGATCGTAGGTGCCGTCGATAGGTACCCAGGCTTGCACCGCCTTCAGGTTCTCAAACAGCACCGACCGGTCCACCTGCAAATCGCGCACCAGCGGAAACTTGCTCAACGGCTCGACCTTGATCGGCTGCTCCAGGTTGTCCACCAGCGACGAGCAAGCCATGCGCGCCTTGCCGTTGATGCGCATGGCGCAGGAACCGCAGATCTCCTCCAGACAATTGGAGTCGTAGGTAACCGGTGTGGTTGGCTTGCCCTCAGCGGTGACCGGGTTGGCGGCGATCTCCATCATCGCCGAGATAACGTTCATGCCCGGCCGCCAATCGAGCTCGAACCGCTCCCATTGCGAGGGATCCTCGGGGCTGGCCTGGCGCTTGATTTCGAGTGTTACCTTTTTCTCTGCCATTGTCAGTCTCCCTTCCTAGTTGCTGGCTTCGTAGCTGCGGCGGCGCGGCTGGATGAACTGCGTATCGACTTCTTCGAACTCCAGGCGCGGACCCTCGGGCAGGCCAGTAAAGCTGGCTTTGGTGGTCTTGAGGAACTTCTCGTCGTTGCGATCCGGGAAGTCAGGCTTGTAGTGCGCGCCGCGCGATTCGTCGCGCAGCTGCGCGCCTTGCGCCACTACCCGCGAGAGTTCCAGCATGTTCTTCAACTGGCGGGCGAAGGCGAAGCTGGTGTTGGCCCACTGGCTACGGTCGCTCAGGTTGACGTTCTTGAAGCGCTCCAGCAGTTCGACGATCTTGGCGTCGGCCTCCTTGAGCCCCTTGTTGTAGCGAATGACCGTCACGTGCTCGGTCATGGTCTGGCCCAACTCGCGCCACAGCTTGAAGGGATTTTCCGTACCTTTGTTGTTCAATAGTGCGGCATTGATCTCTGCTTGGCGCTTGATTTCGGCCGCGTGGCCGCCATCGCCTTCCTGCGTGGGCAGACTCTTGGCGTAATCGAGAGCAATCGGCCCGGAGATAAAGCCGGCATAGATGCAACTGAGCAGGGAATTGGCGCCCAGGCGATTGGCGCCGTGATATTGGTACTCGCACTCGCCGGCGGCAAAAACGCCGGGGATGTTGGTCATCTGGTTGAAGTCCACCCACAGGCCGCCCATGGTGTAGTGCATGCCGGGGAAGATCTTCATGGGATGATCGCGGGGATCGACGCCCACGAACTTCTCGTAGATTTCCAGAATTCCTTCCAGCTTGCGATTCAGGGTTGCCCGGTCGATGTGGGTGAGGTCGAGGTAAACCATGGGCTGGCCGTCGATGCCCAACCCGTGCTCGTAAACCACCTTGTGAATGGCGCGTGTGGCCACGTCGCGGGGCACCAGATTACCGTACTTGGGATACCACTCTTCCAGGAAGTACCAGCGATCGGCCTCGGGGATCTTACGCGCATCGCGCTTGTCGTTGGCCTTGCGCGGAACCCAGACCCGGCCGCCCTCGCCGCGCGCCGACTCCGACATCAGGCGCAGCTTATCTTCGCCGGGGATGCAGGTAGGATGCACCTGGATGAACTCGCCGTTGGCGTAGTATGCGCCCTGCTGGAAGATCGCCGACTGCGCCGATCCCGTGCAGACCACCGAATTGGTGCTCTTGCCGAAAATGGCCCCGATGCCGCCGGTGGCCAGAATGATGGCGTCTGCCGCGAAAGAACGGAGTTCCATCGAGCGCAGGTCAAGCGCGGTAATGCCGCGAGCTACACCCTTGGCGTCGAGCACGGCGCTGAGGAACTCCCAGCCCTCGTACTTCTTTACCTTGCCGGCGGCCTCGTAGCGGCGCACCTGCTCGTCCAGTGCGTAGAGCAACTGCTGGCCGGTGGTGGCGCCGGCAAAGGCGGTGCGGTTGTAGAGCGTGCCGCCGAAGCGGCGGAAGTCGAGCAGCCCCTCCGGGGTGCGATTGAAGGTCACGCCCATGCGGTCGAGCAGGTCGATGATCGCCGGAGCGGCCTCGCACATGGCCTTGACCGGGCTCTGGTTGGCCAGGAAGTCGCCGCCGTAGATAGTGTCGTCGAAGTGCTTGTAGGTGGTGTCGCCCTCGCCCTTGAGGTTCTTGGCGGCGTTGATGCCGCCCTGGGCACAGACCGAGTGGGAACGCTTGACCGGGACGATGGAAAAGAGATCGACCGTGCCGCCTGCTTCGGCGATCTTGATGACCGCCGCCAGGCCCGCCAATCCTCCGCCCACCACGATGATTCTGGGTGCTGCCATGGAGAGTCCTTTCAGTAGCTGCTAGTCTCTAGCTTCTAGCCTGGCATTCAGTCCGAAGCGCTGCCAGTACGAGAGAAGAGAAAAATCATTACGAGAAGCCTCAGTTAACAGCTAGAAGCTGCATTTGCCGACAAAGGCCCAGATGCCCATCAACCCCAGCACGGTGAGCCCAACGCCCAGCGCCGCACAGAGGTACCCGAAGCGCTTGCGCGCCTTGACGCCGGGAGTGATGCCCCACTTGGCGGCAAAGAGCCAGACGCCGTAGGCGAAGTGCCAGCAGATGGCCACCATGGCCACGATGTAGAAGGCCAGCATCCAGGGATTGGCCAGTTCCTGCTGCACCTTGGCGAAGGCCATTGCAGGGTGTTCCGGCAGGCTGACCCCCATGAAGCGCTGGCGAATCACATGCTGGCCAATGTAGAAGAAGGCCACGATACCGGTATAGCGCTGTGCCGTATACAGCCAGTTGCCGGCCCAGGGGTAGTAGACGATGTTCGACTTGCCGCGCAGCCAGATGTAGACCCCGTAGCCGGCGTGGTAAAGGATGGGCAGGAAGATGAAGGCCCACTCCAGCACCCGTACCATGGGCAGGCTGTTGAGGAAGCGGACCTGCTCCCCGTAGGCGACCGGCCCCTTGAGAGCCTCGAAGTTGGAAAGCAGGTGCTCGAGCAGAAACGCGCCCAGAGGCACAATGCCCAGCAGGGAATGCAGCTTGCGCCAGAGGAAGCTAGATCCTTCGCCTGCGCGCAGAGGCTGAACACCGCGACGAACTACATGCGTCGCGGAAGGTTGACTGGTGGCCATAACGATTCGGCTCCTCATTGAAGCAAACTTTGGGGAACAGGGCTCCGGGGAATCCCGGAATCTTTGTCCAGGCGTTTTCGGGAGGGGTTTGGGGAATTCCCGAGGGGTTTCAGTTGCATTATTGGGTTCCGACGGCAAGGCCGTCAAGGTCTGCCCGCATTTGACCCCTAGTGGTCCCGCCAGCGGGAGAAACCCAGGGCACAAAAAAACAGGCGAAGCGGCTGGAGTAACCAGCGCACCTCGCCTGAAAGGTCAAATGCAATTGCCCAGCACGATCTCTTGGATGGAACTCTCTACTGAATGCGAATGTTTCCCGATCCGGTATCAATGCGTACGGTGGGGCCGCCGCCGCCGACCTTGCCGGTGAGGCGATGGTGATCTTGCGTACCCTGGGTCAGCATCTCGCGCTCGGAGTGGATGGTGCCCGAGCCGCTGGATGCATCCAAGGTAAAGCTGGAGTTGCCCGAGAAGAATTCGATGTTTCCCGATCCGGCGTGAAGATGCCAAGGTGCCGACGGCGCCCCCGCCACCTTGATGTTTCCCGATCCGGTGTCGGCGCGCAGACCACCGCGGATGTTGCGCAACTCCACATTGCCTGAGCCGGTATGCGCCTTCACGTCGCCCTCGCCCGTCTGATCGGCGTAGATGTTGCCGGAGCCGGTATCGGCGGTGAAGCCGCCGCGCAGTCCGGTGGCGTGAATATCCCCCGAGCCCGTGGAGAGCTTGGCGTTCTCGCCCACGCCGTCGACGGTGACGTTGCCGGAGCCGGAATGGGCTTGAAGATAGGCGTTGGCCGGCGCCTCGATCTCGTAGTCGATGGAGAGGTTGTGCAGGTTCTCCTGGCGCGAGCCGATGCGCACAATGTTGCCGGTCTGCTCGATGGGGGGATGAGCCGCAATCTCCCGCAAGCGTTCCTCGCTGACACAGTTGATCCCCCAACAGGACTTGACCTTGCCAAAGATGTGCACGCGGTTGTCCGAGCCGTGAACCAGATGAATGTTGCCCGCGCCGGTGTCGATGCTCAGCTCTACTCGTCCGTTGACGGTCAGGCTCCGCTCGAAGGTGGCCTCGGCGGCCCGCGCCGGTAGCGTCGTCAGGGCCAATGCCGCTACAACTACTATCCAGTACTTGAGGTTCATCGCACTCCTTTTGGAACAGCAAACAGCTAACAGCAGGCAGTATTCATTCTGGAGGGGCTACCTTCATGGATTCCAAACGGCATAAGCAGACCTGTCCGCTGTTCACTGTTGTAGAACCACTTGTTCACCTTCCTTCAGCCCATTCAGAATCTCAGTGACGGAGCCGTTGGAGAGGCCCACGGTGACCGCGATCTTGCGCTTGCCTTCTTTCTGTCCCTTGTCGGGAACTTCAACGGAAGCGTGTTTCTGGCCGTCGTAGATCACGGCATTTTCCGGCACCGTGAGCACACCCTTATGCTCGTCGAGCAGGATCTCGGCGTTGGCCGTCATGTTGGCCTTGAGTTCGCCGCCAGGGTTGTCGATGGAGACCCGCACCTCGAAGGTGGTTACGTTGTCCTTTTCCACTCCAAGGGGCGCGATCTTGGTGACCTTGCCATTGAAGACGCGATCCCGGAAGCTCTCCACCTTGATGCGCGCCGGCTGGTTCATGTACACATGCGCGATGTCGGCCTCATCCACCTTGCCCTGCACGTAGACTTGCGAGGTATCGCCCTCGGTCATCACCAGGGTGGCGGTGGAACCCAGCACCAGGATGGAGCTGACGGCGTCGCCGATCTCCACATCGCGAGAGAGAATCACGCCATCCATGGGGGCGGCGATGGTGGTGTAGCCGAGTTGTTCTTCATACTGGTTCAGACTGGCCTGTGCCTGCTGCACCTGGGCATGAGCCTGCTTGAGCTTGGCGGTGTCCACGCCGATCTGCGCCTTGGCCGAGTCGCGCCGGGTCAACGCCGCCAGATAGTCCTTGTTGGCGTCGTCCAGCGCCTGGCGGCTAACCACACCCAATTTTTGCATCTCCTGGTTGCGGTCCAGCGTGGCCTTGTACATGGGCAAGTCGGGCGCCGCGGCGTTCACTTTGTCCTGCTCGATGTTGGCTTCATAGGTTGCCACATTGGCCTGTGCGGCGGCCAGTTGGGCGCGTTGCGCCTGCACCTGAGCCACTATTTCCTGTTGATCCAACTGGGCAAGCTGCTGACCCTTGTGAACCACGTTGTTGATGTCCGCGTAGAGCTTCTCGACGATGCCGCTGGCCTTGCTCTTGACCTCGACCTTAGTGATAGGCTGGATCTTGCCGGTGGCCACCACCGAGCGGGCCACGTCGCCCCGCGTAACCTTGGCCAGCCGGTTGGGATCGATCGAGGCACCCTTCACCAGCAGCTTTACCCCCAATCCGGCCACGGCCAACACCACCACCGCCGCCGCGATCACCCAAACCCAGAATCGTTTGCTCTTCTTTGCTGCCACGCGTAAACCTCCAAAACTGTGCTCGGGAAGATAGCTCCCCAGCCGCGGAAAACCATAGATTTGCCTATCGCGCTCGGTCGCCGCCGGCTCATCTGCCGCGGATGTCGGATCGCTTCCTCTTTCCCTACGCAATCCCTTTCCATGCGGTTCCACAAACGGGCAGCCTTTTCGCATAGTGCGATTGCTCTCCCACCCTCTCCGCAAAGAACACGGAAAGGATGGGGCACGGGGATTTTCGAAATCCATCGAGGTTCTGAGAGGTTCTGCCCGCCTCGGCTGTTGCGAGCGGCCATCTCGTGGTGCGGTGCAAGGTGCTATTCTGCCAGCGAGATGCTCGGTCTCCCTCTGCTCCAGATCGTCGCCGTGGCCATGCTCATTCTGGCCAACGCCTTCTTTGTGGCCGCGGAGTTCGCACTGGTCTCCATCCGCGATACCCGGGTCGAGCAGATGGTTGCCGCCGGCCTGCCCGGAGCCCGCGCCGTACGACGCCTGCAACGCGATCTGGACGACTTCTTGCCCGCTGTACAACTGGGCGTCACGCTCTGCTCGCTGGCTCTGGGCTGGATTGGCGAGCCCCTGGCCGCCGCCTTCTTCCTGCAACTGCTGGATGCGCTTCATCTGCATCTGCCGCACACGATCTTCTATGCCCACCTGGCCGCCGTGGCTTTGGGCTTTGCCTTCATCACCTATATGCACGTGCTGGTAGGCGAACTGGTCCCCAAATCACTGGCTTTGCGCCGCGCCGACGCTCTGGCCGTAGCGGTCGCTCCGCCCATGCTGATCTTCATGGCCCTGGCACGGCCTGCGGTGCGCTTTCTCAAGGGATCGGCCGCCGTGATCCTGCGCGGCTTCGATATTCCCATGACCGAGCGGGCCTCGGTGCACTCGCCCGAGGAGCTAAAACTGATTGCCACCGCCGCCCAGCGCAACGGCCTGCTGCCCAAGTTTCAGGAGACCCTGATCCACCGCGCCTTGGAACTGGACGACGTGCCGGTACGCGAAATCATGACCCCGCGCCAGAAGATCGTTTCGTTGCCCTCGAATCTGCCCATCGAGCAGGCCAGTGCCCAGGTGATCGAGCACATGCACTCGCGGGTTCCAGTCTACGACGAGACTCTCGGTCCCGAGCACATTATCGGGGTGATCTACTCCAAGGATCTGGCGCGGCTGATGTTTTTCCGCCCCGCGGCGCCGGCCGGAGGCCGCTCTACACCCTTTGCCGCGCTCCGCGTCCGCCAGGTGATGCGCGATGTGCTGGTGGTTCCCGAAAGCAAGACCGTGCTGGCCCTGATCCGCGACTTCCAACAACGGCGCCGGCAGATGGCCATCGTGGTGGATGAATTCGGCTCGACTGCCGGCCTGGTCACCGCCGAAGACGCCATCGAGCAACTGACCGGCGAGCTGGAGGACGAATTCGACGACCCCGCCCGACCGGTGCTGACCACTGCCACTGGTGCCCTGCTTATGGAGGGCGGCGTCAACCTGCGCGATCTGGAGACGCAGATGCAATGGGATCTGCCCCGCGACGGTGGTGTAGAGACCCTGGCCGGCTTTTTGCTCATGCGCCTGGGGCACATCCCCGAGGTGGGCGAGTCAGTGATCTATGACGGCCGCCGCCTCACCGTGGTGGAAATGGCCCTGCGCCGCATCGCCAAGATCCGCGTCGAGCCCGTGGCCTCAGTTACTGCCAGCGGGGAGTGATGCCACCGCTGGCGCATCGCCGAGCTTGCGCATCCAGGGAATGTAGGCGCGGTCTTCGCGCAGAATATGCAGCGTGATCCATTCATTCAGAAACTGCACCGCGGGCAAATTCATCACCGCCTGGTTGTTGTCGATCTGGGCCATCATCTCTTCCACCTGGCGGGTCAAAACCCGGTGCGAGGCGCAGTGGTCTTCCAGCTTGGGATAGCCACAAGCGGCCATCAACTGTTCCTCTTCGGCAAAGTGCTCCCGTGTGTACTGCAGCAGCCGGGAGAGCTTCTCCGCGGTAAAGGCATGCGTCTCGCCACGCAAGATGCTGCGGTGCAACTCGTTGAAGAGGTCGAAGAGAACCTGGTGCTCGCGGTCGATGCTGTCGATGCCCACCGCGAATTGCTGGCTCCATTCCAGAATGAACATGAGGTGAAGGCCTTTCCAAGGATCTTTTCTTTTCCATCGGATCGTTTGTCGGGAAGTTGAGGAAGTGATTGCAGGCGGATCAGATTCTGCCCAGGAAACACGCGATCAGGGCTAGCACGGCCCGCAGCTTGTCCAGTGCGGCGGAGCCTGTTTCAATGGCATTGAATGCCCCAAGCGGAGGAACCATGAAGAGCTATACCGAATACCTGACGATGGAGACACGCAAGCGCAAGGAGATGGTACACATCACCGATATGGTCGAGCAGATCGTCCAGCGCAGCGGAGTGCGCGACGGACTGTGCTTTGTCTCACCCATGCACATCACCGCCGCCATTTATGTGAACGATCTGGAACAAGGCCTGATCGAAGACATCGGCAAGTGGCTGGAAGAGCTGGCCCCGGAAAATCCCACCTACAAGCACCATCGCACTGGCGAAGACAACGGCGACGCCCACCTGAAGGCCCTGCTACTGCATCACGAAACCACTCTGCCGGTGACCAATGGCCGCCTTGACCTGGGAACCTGGCAACGCGTCTTTTACGCCGAATTCGACGGCCAGCGCGCCAAGCGGATCATCGTCAAGGTGCTGGGAGTGACGGGTCAGGGAACCACTGATTAAGTCGGAGATTTGAAGGGCGCGGGCTTTAACCAGCACATAAAGCTCGAAGAATCAATGGGATTTAGCCCCTGAGGGAAGGTTGGATCATAGAAGGCGCACTTAATCAGAGCTTCCTTAGGGATCAGGGAACAGGAATCAGAGAGCCTCGTGCTGCCAATAGATCAGGCCAGAGCCGTCTCTTCGTTGGCCAGGCAAACCATCGCCACCAAACCCAAAAGCAGGATTAAACCCTCGACGCGTTCGCTGTTGTTGTGCTGCCGCTTGAAGTCGCGGCGCGCCGGGTTGGTCTCAGACGCCGCATCCACGGACCCGCCGGCGGCGAGGCGGTCCCGCTCCATGGCCGGGGTGATGACGCGTTGGGAATGCAGGGTCAAAGCGGCCATCAATAACACAATGCCTATCGGCAGCAGGGCAGGGATGGGCCGGTAGAAGCCTTTGCTCCCGGCTGCCGCCAGCGCCACCACAATCACCATAGACGAAATCAGGCCCAGCGTGTGCAAGCTGCTCAGCAAATGGCCCACAATCTGTCCCGCAGTGTGCGTATCCGGATGTAGCGTAGTGAAGACGGTGGCCGCTACAAAAGGAAAGAAGAACTCCGCGCCCAACCACAGGGACAGGGCGACAAAGAGAAGGGCTCGGAGAAAAATTTTCATAATTGTCAGTCTTCGGTCGGCGTTAGTGCCAAGGCAGATAGCCAAAATAATAGCAGTAACGAAGAAAAGACGAGCCGCACCGTTCAGATGTCGCCCGCCTTTTCCTGTTTGCTGTCAGCTACCTGCTGTCAGCTACCTGCTGTCAGCTAGCTCTTTTTCAGCGCCCGCTTCAACACCGTTTCCAGCGCAGCCTTGACTTCGTCGTATTCCTCAGCACTCAGGTTTCCAGAGAGCTTCTCGCTCTCCAGTGCGAAGAGTTCGTCCTTCAGCACTTGCAGAATGGCGGCGTTACTGCCCACGGGCAAAGAAACCGAGCTTGCTGCCGAGGCCGCGGGGACAGCCGCGGCTGCTCCGCCTGGCTTGCGCAGCAGGAAGGCGGCCACACAGGCCAGCGCTAGCGCCAGAGCGCCAAGAATCCACCACTTGTACTTGTTCAGCGGATCGGGAGTGCCCACCGGAGCGCCGATGCCGCCACCCGGCTTGTTGTCGCCCGTCCCCATTCCGGCGGAGCCCTGTGCACCCTGATTGCTCTGATCCTCGCGCGGCATCGAGCCCTCGCCGGATACAGTGAAGGCCAGCTCGCGGTTGGCCGGGGTGTTCTTGGCGATGAAGGTGAGAATGCCGGGATCTTCCTCCACCTGCTTGAACTCCAGCCCCGCACCGGCGGAGAAGCTCATGCTCTTGGGCAGCAGCACCGCCACATTGTCGGCGGTCAGCAACTCGCGCCCTGCATAGGCGTACTTCTTGCCGTCGTAGGGCAGGTGGTAGCGCAGGTCGAAGACCGTTTCCTTCTCGCCTTGATTGGGCTGAATGGGAACGTTGATGGTGTAGTGGCCCTTTTGTCCCGTGGGTTGCGGAGTCACATTGGTGGGCATGGTGCTGGTGGGCCGGGTGGCGGCGGCGCCATCCAGCACGGCCTCGACAGGCAGCACGATCTCGAAGCCATGCACCCCGATCTGGGTGCGCGCCGGATTGCTGTTGTTGTGAATGAAGAAGCGCTCATTGACCTGCAACTGCCCATTGCCGGTCTCGAATTCGATCACATCGGCCGACACGCCGATTCCATCCACCTTGGCCGCGGCGTCGTAGACCCCGATGTCGCCCGGCGCGCTGCCCTGGGGAGCGCCAATGAAATAGGTCGCTCCCTGATGCGCCACGCGCACCAGATAGGGGCCGCTGCCGGGCTCATTGAGGGTGTAATGGCCGCTGCCGTCGGTGGTGGTATGGGCCACCTCGCCCATGCTAGCCTGCACGTCGACCAGCACCACGGTGTCGCCCGCCGAGGGCTTGTTGGTGGTCTTGTTGGTTACCGTTCCGGTGACGGTGGCGGCCTGCGCCACCAAACCGCCGGCCAGAAGGGCCAGAGCGGCAGTGCGGAGAAGCGTCTGTGTCGTGGTCATAGCTTGAGGATGTCCTCTGTGTTTCCGTTTGTGTTGATCGATTCAAACCAAACAAACGCGGGTTCTTCGACTCGCCGCGCTGGGTCAGGATGACAAGTTGAAAAATGCTCGCTCAGAATGACGGACGGGAAGAAGATGTTCGCCGGGGACGAGAACTCGAAAAGCTCGTCTCAGGCATGCTGCAGACGCGCAATCTCCGTCTGCAACTGTATCGATTCGCTCTCCAGTTGCGTTCGTTGCGCTTGGAACTCTGCTTCCGGGTACTTGCCGGCCTGGAACTCGAAGTTCAGATCGCGCAGGTTCTCCGCCAACTGTACCTTGCGTTCCAGCAGGTACTCCAGGCGGGTTTTCTCGCTTTGGCTGGCAAAGCCGTTGTCGGGCCAGAAGGTATAGACAAAGAGCGCAATCGACAACAGGCAGGCGGCAATCAGGCCTTGGGTCGGGGTCATGATAAATCTCCTCCGGCAACGATGGTTTGGCTTTTACGGTCGGTGGTGGTGTGCATCATGCCTCCTCGCCCACCACTGCCGAGGGCTTCTTGGCCGGAAGCAGCGCCACCAGCGTGCCCAGGACCATGATGAGCACGCCCACCCATAACCAGCTCACCAGCGGATTCAGAAAGGCCTTGACGATGGGCTGGCCGGTGTCAGGGTTAGTGCCCTCGTAGACTACGTAAAGATCCCAGAAGACCGTCGAGTGGATAGCCACGATGGTCTGCGGCTGCTGGCTGGCCAGATAGACGCGGTGTTCGGGGGCCATCTGAAACTGCCTCTTGCCGTCTCTGGAGACATCGAGCAGGGCGAATTCCGTATTGTAGTTCTCGTTCGAGTCTTGGGTAAACCCGGTGCACTCCAGCGAGTAGGGGCCGATGACGATGCGATCATGCAGCGCCAGTTCCTTCTCCACATTTTGGTTGAAAGCGATCCCGGCAAACCCCACCACCACCACCACTACGCCAATGTGGACGATGTAGCCGCCAAAGCGCCGTGTATTGCGGCGAGTCAACTCATAGACCGCCGCCAAGAAGTTGCGCTGGCTGTGGCGCATGATGACCCGCGCTCCGCGATAAAACTCGGAGAAGATGGCTGTCAGCACCCCTGCCGCCAGAGCGAATCCCACCAGCGCATAGAAGGCGCCGCGATCGAAGGCGCCGCCCTTCCAGGGATTCACGCCCAGCGCGAAGCTGCCGATCAGCGCTGCCCACAAGGCGATGGCCGGCAGCACGAAGTTCTGGCGGATGCTGCGCATGGAGGTCGAGCGCCAGGGCAGCAGCGGTCCCACGCCGGTCAGAAGCAGCAGGAACAAGCCCATGGGCACGGCGATGCGGTTGAACCAGGCTGCGTCCAGGGTCACTTTGTTGCCCACCGTGAACTCGCTGAGGATGGGGTACAGTGTGCCCCACAGCAAAACCAGACAAACCAGCAAAAAGACCAGCGAGTTGAAGAGAAAGGCCGACTCCCGGCTGACCAGCCCGTACTCCGGCGCCGGGCTTTTCACATGGCTGTACTGCAGGATGTAGGTGAACAGGCAGACCGCCGCCACGATCACCAGGAAGACAATGAACCAGTAGCCGATGGAGCTCTGCGCAAAGGCATGGACCGAGCTGACCAGTCCGCCGCGGGTAAGGAGCGTGCCCAGAATCGAAAGGAGGAAGGTGGAGAAAATCAGCCACACATTCCAGCTCTTCATCAAGCCTTTCTTCTCTTGCATCATTACGGAGTGTAGAAAGGCGGTTCCCGTGAGCCAGGGAAGCAGGCTGGCGATCTCCACCGGATCCCATCCCCAGTATCCGCCCCAGCCCAGCACCGCATAGGCCCAATGCATGCCCAGAAAGATGCCGGCGGTCAGAAACAGCCAGGTCACCATGGTCCAGGTGCGGGTGATCTTGATCCATTTCTCGCCCGGATAGCGCATCATCAGTGCACCCAAGGCAAAGGCGAAGGGAACCGAAAAGCCCACATAACCCAAATAGAGCAGCGGCGGATGAATCACCATCTCCGGGTATTGCAGCAGTGGATTGAGCCCGTTGCCATCGGCGGGAACCGGGCCGCCGGGCACATAGCCGGGGATCAGCGAAAAGGGCTGGGCATTGAAGTTGAGCACGATCAGAAAAAAGAGTTGGATGCCGGCCAGAATCGTTCCCGCATAGGCAAAAAGCTTGACGTCGGTCTTGTGGCGGAGGCGCAGCACGAAGCCGTAAACCGCCAACAGCCAGGCCCACAACAGCAGCGAACCCTCTTGACCGGACCACAGCGCCGCAAATTTATAGGGCGCGGGCAGGGCGATGTTGGAGTGGTCGGCGATGTAGAAGATGGAGAAATCGTTGGCAAAGACCGACCACACTAGGGCGAAGGCCGCCGCGCTAACGGCGATGAAGCCGGCGATGCCGGCGCGCCGGGCGGTGTCGGCCAGTCGCTCCGGACTGATGCGCGCCGCGCGGGTCGAGGCCATCAAATAGAGAGACAAACCGCCCGCCAGCAGGTTGTAGGCGGCCAGGGCCAATGCTATGAGAAGTGCAAAACTGCCGAACGATGCCATCGGGACTCCAGGATGATTCTCGCACGCTCACCGGAGGTCTCCGCGCCTAAGAGCGAGCGACAGGGAGCAGGGAAGTCACCGGTGGCGCGTACCTTCCGGGAGAGAGCCTCCTCATGCGGCGGCTGATCGAATCGTACGCAGCCCAAGGCGCCTCTTATCCTAAAGGCGCCAAAACGGACTCCCGGTTTAACCATTCTTGAACATCATACCCGGTTTTAGTGTGATCTGCCTCACCTTGCGGATGGAGAATCAATGGGAGCAGAAACCCGGAAAACTGGAAATCTCCATTCCAAAGGACTCCGTGCCCCACCCTTTGTATTTTTGTAGTAAGGTGCACTGCTGTCCAAGATAGCGCCAGTTGATCCGAACGGACTTTGATCTGTCAGGACATAGGGCTGCGAACCCGGGATTTGACGGAACGGGTTGGGCAGCTTCGAATTATGCGCTGCGTAATCTGCTGTCTAAGATGGACTCCGGTATCGTTTTCCACAGGTCGCGGTAGACGAACAGTTGCTGGGGCAGCAGCCCCATGAAGTTGGCTGAGGTGCCGACGAAGGTCTTTACTTTGCAAGACTGCTTCAGGACCTTGAAAAATAGCTCGATTTGCCAACGGTTCTTGTAGATCTCAGCAATGGTGGCGGCGGCCAGCTTTATGTTGTTGGTCAGGATGACCAGGGTGCGCTGCTGCTCTTCGTCGAAGAACTTGATGCGGCACATCATGGGCGGGTTGTCGTTTTCCGAGGCCTGCTGGGTCATGCAGACGACCTGATCGCTCACCAGCCCCTTGCGCCGGGGCAGCGCCATATCCTCGATTTCGATGATGTCCGCATTGGTCTTTAGACGGGTGACGAAGAAAACGCCCTGCTGGGTCAGTCGCGCGAACCAGTTGTTGTCGGTATAGGCGCGGTCGATGACCAGGATGGTGCCGGGCGCGAACTCCCACTGGCGAGTGACGGTGACTTCGTGCTGCTTGCCGTCGGCGATGACCCCGTAGCAGGGCAGCAGGCCGTCGTGATCGAGCATCAGATGCATTTTGACGGTTCCCTTGGTGCGGCGGAACTACGCCCAATCGAAGACCGTGGCGTACAACTCGATGGTGGTGGCGTCGATCGACAGCAGCTTGTTCTTGAAGCGGAACTTGTGGCGGATGCCAGTTCGATTCAGCTACACCGCCAAAAACTGTCTTGGACAAGAGTGATCAAGAGTGATCATGCCGGAATTGGCGCACCTCGAAAAGAAATGGCGTGCAAAACAACCCAAAGTCGCTGATGCAGAAGTTGCATCAGCAGCCGGACCGAAATGCAATGAGACGAGATGATGCTTTTCCATGTATTGATTGACAAATGGTTCTTTTCACCCCAGAGAAGCAACACCTGAAAAAGTACCAGAAAGTCCGATAACGGATATTCTGTATACATGACATCCGCGCCACACCAAACCGTCTAGCGATTGACGGCTGTCTTCGTGTCCATTTCCCGCTCTGAAAAGAGAAGATACGACAAAGCGCGGAACCGGACCGCAAAAGCCGCGGTGCGACACTTTTTCCTTTCCTGCGTCTATAGCCATGGAACGGTTCAGCGCCGGCAGGAGCGACTTCGGCCGTTGCTAGACCGCTCAGAGCCTGTCCATCCAAGAATTCCGGGACTGGCTATACTGAATGCAGATGGAGTGAACATCTCCGGCTCCGCGCCGGTCACAGACCGAGGTCATTGAAACAATGAAATCCCTTTTGAAACGGCTGCAATCGCGCCGCCTCGCTTCCGTATTTGTCTTGCTTGCCACGCTGTCGGCCGCCATCTTGGGCGGTTCCCTTGCCGCGCACGGAGTTCGCGGGCAGGAACGGCAGAATGACAGCGCCGACGCCACTCCGCTCAAAGTGGTTAACTCGACCGTGCCGCCCAATGAGTTTGTGAAGATTGCCCATCTGGTGGGTCCGGCGGTGGTCAATATCAACACCCAAACCCTGCCCAAGCAGGCCGCTGGCAAGAGTCGCCGGCTGCCCCACGGGCGTATCTCTCCCGTTCCCCAGCAGCCCGGCGATGGCGATCAGGAGCAGGAGCAGCCCCAAGGAAACTTCCAAGACTTCTTCAACCGCTTCTTTGGCGGTCAAATGCCTGGCGCGCCGGAGGGCGGCGATGAGAGTGGCGGCGTTCGCGAGGCGCTGGGCTCGGGCTTTATCGTCGATTCCAGGGGCTACATCATCACCAATAACCATGTGGTGGAGAAGGCCGACAAGATCTATGTGAAGCTCTCCACCGATCCCGACAATCAGGATATGGGCCGTCCGGCGCGGGTCATCGGTACCGACAAGGCCACCGATTTGGCGGTTATCAAGATCGACACAGACAAGCCCCTGCCCACGGTCAAGCTAGGCAACTCCGATATGACCCAGGTGGGCGACTGGGTGGAGGCCATCGGCAGCCCCTTCGAGCTCTCGCAGACGGTCACCGCGGGCATCATCAGCGCCAAGAACCGCACCATCGAGCCCGGCGTCAGCGGTCAGTTCCAGCACTTCATCCAGACCGATGCGGCCATCAATCCGGGCAACTCCGGCGGCCCGCTGCTCAACATGAACGGCGAGGTAATCGGCGTCAACACCGCCATCTTTACCCAGTCGGGGGGGTACCAGGGTCTGGGCTTCGCCATGCCCTCGAATACGGTGGTCGAGGTATACAACGACCTGATCGGCCCCAGCCACAAGGTTACCCGCGGCTCTATCGGCATCTATTTCAACCAGGGGCTCTCCGGCTCTGTCACCCGCATGTACGGAAGCGGCGTCATTGTGCGCCAAGTGGAGCCAGGCGGGCCGGCGGAGAAGGCCGGGATCAAGTCCGGGGACATCATCACCACCATCGACGGACGCGCCATCAAGGATGGCGACGATCTGGTCAACGAGATCGCCAGCCGCCGGCCGGGTTCCTCGATCCGTCTGGGCTTCAAGCGCGACGACAAACAGATGGACGCCACGGTCACCATCGGCGACCGGGAGAAGATCTTCGCCAGCCAGGGCAATCAGGCTGAGGAGAGCAATCCCGACGAAAAGGGCGATGCCGGCGAGACCAAGCTGGGCATGGTGGTCCGCGACGCCGCTCCGGCCATTGCCGCCAAGATTCACAACCAGGGGGTGGTGATTCAATCCATCCGCTCCGGCTCGTTTGCCGACCTGCAGCAACTGGAGCCGGGCCTGGTGATTGTACGCGTCAACAAGCAGCCCACCCCGACCCGGCAGCAATTCAATGCCGTGGTGAGCAGACTCAAGAACGGCGACGACGTGGTCTTTGAAGTGATCGACCCCAACCACCCCAACGACGGCATCAGTTACGTTGGCGGGACGCTGCAGTAAAGCTGAGGCGGTGCCGCGGAAGTTTTCCCTTTCGCGGCCTCCCTGGCCCAGCGGGAACCATTCCGGCTCCCTTGTCTTTTTTTTCTTGGTTCTCATGCTACGGATTCGATAAACTGAAGCTGAGTTTCGTCGATTAGTCGATCTCTTTGAGGTGCTCCTAGCGTGCTTTCTATTCGTACCAGTGTGACGGTTGCACTTGCGGCGGCGATGATAGTCACCCCGGCATTCGCCGCCCCCGCTCACCGGAAGACGGCTGGCAGCCATCCCTTGACGGCCAGCCACGCCGCCAAGGGCAGTCGCGCCGCTTCCACCCCGCACGCCAAGTCCTCCAGTCAAGCGGCCGCGTCAGCGGCGCAATCTTCTGCGAGCAATCGCGGGGCCGGCCTCAAAGGCAAGCATGGCAAGATGAAGGGCGCCATCAAGCCGCTGCGGATGAAAGGCCAACAGGCCATCCAGCCAGAGCGGGTCACAGAGATTCAGCAGGCGCTGATCCGTGAACATTACCTGACCAGCGAAGCCAACGGCAAGTGGGACGATGAGACCCAGGCAGCGATGCAAAAGTTTCAGGCGGACCAGGGCTGGCAAACCAAGCTGATGCCTGACTCGCGCGCCTTGAAGAAGCTGGGCCTGGGTCCGGATTACTCCAACGCCATCAACGCCAAGTCTTCAAGTTTCGTGGAACCGGCGGCGACCGGGACCACCTCACCGGATCAGGCATCGGGTTTTGCTTCGGCGGCGGGCATCAGTCGCTGAGGGCGTTCTTCCCGCTGCCAGTGCTGGCTAACCGGTATACACTCATCGCAAGCCTATGCGCCTTCCGATTGGAATCACCCTCTTTTTCACGGCCTTGCCGCTGTGCGCCCAAACCGCTCCGAGTGCACATATGAGCAAACATTCCGCTGCCGCCGTGCATCGCTCCGCGTTGGTTGTCGACACCCACGCCGACACGTCGGGCCGTTTCCTCGATGAGCATTTCGACCTCGCCGACCCGCTGCAGGGCGGCAATCTGAATCTGGAGTCGGCCCGCCAGGGCAATCTGGGTGCGGAGTTCTTTTCCATCTGGGTCGATCCGGAGCGCTTCAAGGGCGAATATGCCCGGCGTACACTGGAGATGATCGATGCCGTCAAGCAGCAGGTTGCCCGCCACCCCAGGGAGTTGGAGTTTGTGGCTACCCCCGCCGGCATCGAAGAGGCCCACCGCAATCACCGCCTGGCGGTATTGATCGGCATCGAGGGCGGACACGCCATCGAGAACTCGATTCCCTTGTTGCGCCAATACTATGCGCTGGGCGCACGGTACATGACGCTGACCTGGGCCAACTCCAATGGCTGGGCCGACAGCTCCGGGGACAGCGACGACAAATCCGTCCCGCACACCAAGGAAGGCCTCAACGAGTTCGGCAAAGACGTGGTTTACGAGATGAACAGGCTGGGGATGATGGTGGACATCAGCCACGTCTCTGACCGCACGTTTTATCGGACGCTGGTGATCAGCCGCGCCCCGGTGATTGCCTCCCATTCGGCGGCGCGCGCCCTGTGTGATGTGCCCCGCAACATGAGCGACGAGATGCTGAAGGCCGTGGCCCGCTCCGGTGGGCCGGAATCCAAGGGCGGCGTGGTTCAGGTCAACTTCCACTCCGGGTTTCTCTCCCCCGCCTATCTCGACGCCCAGCGGGCGCAGCGGCCGGAGCTGGACAAGGCGGTAAAGGATCTGAAGAACAAGGCCCAGGCCGAAGGGAAAGACGTGCACTATGCGGAGATCGACCGGCTCACCCGCAGTTTTGGCGACCGCATTCCCCGTCCCCCGCTCTCTCTGCTGATCGACCACATCGACCATATTGCCAAGGTGGCGGGCATCGACCATGTGGGTCTGGGCTCGGACTTCGACGGCATCGACGGCCAACTCCCAGAAGGTATCGACTCGGCCGCCGACCTGCCCAAGATCACCGCCGCCCTGCTGGCCCGCGGCTACACCCCCGAGGACTGTCGCAAGATTTTGGGCGGCAACTTGCTGCGCGTCTTTGGCGAAGTGCTTGAAGTGGCCCGGCAACTTCAAGCCGAAAACCGTCCCCGCATCACCGAAAAGCAGCCGTTCGACACCTGGAAGAAATAGGAAGACCGAAGGGTGGCGCATTTGAGATGGCGAATTCGCTACTGTCTGATACTCAGCCGCTGGACCGAGGGGTGAGTACATGTTTATGAAATGGTAACTGCCGGTTTGCCGGTCATTTGCTCGGTACGCCATATCTCCTAATCAACTACATTTGTTTTTTTTAACGCAAAGAGGTTTTTGGTTGCCATGGAGATTCTGGATCAAATCCGCCGCGCTAGTTTCTGGGGTAGGTATTGGAGTCTTCTGACCGCGCTTTCCTTGCCTGTCCTTGTGTTTTTCTTCTTTGACTCTGAGGACAACAGACTGCTTGTTTCGTCAATTTCTACCATCTTGTTGGTGCATGCGTGGCGTATGCAATTGCGTAGCTCCGGAGCATCTGGCGGTTTATGGACATCAATTCTGCTTTTGCCAATTTTTGCTGCGATCTGGTTGGGTCTAAATGTCATTCGATACAACACATATGACTATGCGGTAGATTATCAACGGCATCTGGGTGATTACCTGACCTGACCCCATTCTTCGTCCAGTTCGGTGTATGAAATCATAACCTACATTTTTCTGCTTTTCTTTCTCAGGTAGAGATTCCTTGGCCGTGGAGCGGCCCTGTCAAGGCCGGAGCG
>Ga0326728_10000662_pt1 | contig 131489 bp, 114 predicted proteins | sample MB3enrmetagenome_FD_207602 | JGI IMG/M metagenome (GOLD analysis project Ga0326728, IMG submission 207602) | Lab enriched peat soil microbial communities from McLean, Ithaca, NY, United States - MB31MN | ecosystem: Environmental > Terrestrial > Soil > Wetlands > Peat | place: USA: New York...
CGTATTGCCGCCCGCTCTGCTGAAGCCGCGCCCGCACTGAAAATGTAGTGCAGACCTTTGGAACCCTTTTGCTGAAAACAAAGGGGTTCGGGCTCGCTCACCCTCTCAACTGCGAAAGTCGGGTTAGCCCCAATTGCCGAGGAACTCGACCCGGTTTCGCATACTCGCGGAGGTGGTGGTTGCGCGAAGGCGTAAGATGCGGCGCAACTGCTCGCCGACCGAGAAGCGCTGCTGCGGGGCCAGAATCATCCCTGCGTGCTCTCGCCCCGCACCGGCCCACTCCGTGTGAAGCCGATAGAAGTCCGAGACGTTGAACGTGAAGAGGCACACCCACGGTCGGCGGCAAAGGCCAACTGTTCGTGGTCAGACTTCTCGGTGAGGCCGGCGTCCAAAGGGGTGATCACGGTCACGCTACGGGAGCGAAGGGCCGCGACAAGATCGCTGTCCATCGCGTCTTCGTCGATGTAGATCTTGATCCGGCTCACAGGTGAGGATCAGCGCCTGTGCCGTTCTTCGAGGGCCTCTGTCTCCCGCGCCTCAGTTTCCAGGTCCGCGTCGGTCTCCGTCTGGTTGGCGTGGTAGCAGGCGAGAGCCTCATGAACCTGCGCCAGCGAGAGGTGGCCGAACTTCCGCACGATTTCTTCCGGAATCAGGCCCATGTTGTGCCACTGAGCGATCCGGCGAACTGAGACACCCGTCCCGGCTATGCAGGGCCGACCGCCGCGAATCTCGGGGCGCCGAGTGATCAGGCTGCCTGGCTCGGTGACGGTTGCCATCGACTCAAGTATAAGCCACCGCTGGTCGAATGGGTCGAGATTGCGGTCAAGGGTCCTTCCCGTTTCGCAGGCGACGCTGACTCGATGATTCACAGCGCGGGAACCGCATCGCGCTGGTGCCGCGCCGCGCCGCACTGTTTACTGTGAGCACACCGAATCGAGGATTGCGCAGTTCCTGCCGCCGGCACTCCTGCATTCCTTGACTGCATTTTCGTTCGCGTAGTATCTTGCGTTGGCGGTTCCCCAGCCAGTGAAGCTGCCGTCCACCGCAATAGCACCACATTGCTTGTTGAAATAGACCCACACCACGCAGTCAGCGCCGTGAGCGGAGCAATTCTTCATTGCCTGCTTCGTCGCGGCGTCCTTGGTATCAAAGTTGTACGCCGAGCCGAAGCCTCTGTCCTTCTTGCTATACGCAATTGCTCCCCAGGCCTGATAGGCGTCGGGCTGCGAACAGTGCGCCTGGCAGCGGGCTCTGGTCTCCTCGCAAAAGCTGGAATGATTTGAAAAATCGGCGCAAAGGGACGTCTCGCAAGTGTACAGGCAGCCCGATGCCGAGCCGGCCGGCAGCGACGTGACGAGGAGTGTCGACGCCAGCACAAGGGTCGCGGCCACCAGAATGAGTGATTTGGTCCTTTGTTTCACACATGCCTCCACGGAATCTCGAATGGCTACCGCCATGCTGTCGCACCCTGCTCGCGCAGCCAGGCGACAGCATTCAGGCCGCGCACTCCCATACGGCGAGAGACCACCAGAGTATTATCGTACGCCGATCCCCTCTGGAACGCGGTCCGCGGGTAGTTCGTATCATAGAACGGCATGTCCACCGCGGCCCTTACGGTACGGTCTGCGCGGCGGGTCCGCTGGTGGAGGGCGCTCGCTTTGCTGGCGATGGCCGCGCTGGTGGCGTGTTGGATTGCGGCGGGCGTCATCCTGTGTGAAGGCGCGCTGCATGCGACCCGGGTCAGCGTGACGAGGGAACCCGCGCTGGCGCTGGCGAGCGAAGTGGGCGGGAGCGTTCGCGAGGTACAGATTCGCGCGTTCGATTCCGTTCTGCTGCGCGCGTGGCTGTTCGAACCGGCGCGCGCGGGCGGCGGCGCGGTGATGCTGTTCCATGGGATGGCCGATTCGCGCCTCAGCGAGCTGGGCTATGCGAAGCTCCTGCTCAGGCACGGCTATCGCGTGCTGGCGGCCGATGAGCGCGGCAATGGATCGAGCGGCGGGGCGATGGAGACCTTTGGCGTGCTGGAGCGGCGGGACACGCACGCCTGGGCCGACTGGCTGTTTGCGAACACGCCCACCGCGCGGCTCTACGGCCTTGGCGAGAGCATGGGCGCCGGGGTGCTGCTGGAATCGCTGGTCACCGAGCCGCGGTTTCGCGCCGTGGTTGCCGAATGCCCTTTCCAGAACTTTCGCGAGGTGGCCTATGATCGCGTGTCGCGGCACTTCGGAACGCGCCTGGCCTTCAAGCGGCCGCTGTATTTCGGCGTGATCGAAAGCGGCTTCTTGTATGCGCGCTGGCGCTACGGCGTCGATCCGGGTGACGCGTCACCCGAGGAGGTCGTGGCCGCGACGCACACGCCGGTGCTGCTCATTCATGGGCAGGCCGATGACAACGTGTATCCGGTGCAGTCGGAACGAATGGCCGCGCGCAACCCGCAGTGGGTCTCGTCGTGGGAGCCGCGGAACGCATGCCACACCTGCGCGCTGGGGACCGTCCCCGAGGAATTCGAGCGTCGGGTGGTAGCCTGGTTTCAGGACCATCCATGAGTGACCAGGCGTTCGAACTGGCCGTCTCCATTCGCGCTCGTCTGGAAGCGGTGGCGCAGCCGGATATGGCCGCGGGAGCGCGGAACTTCTTTCGCGAGCCGGTGGATCCGATTGGCGTGCGCTCGCGGGACCTGCAGAAAGTAGTCGCCGAGGTTTGGCGCGTGGTGAAGAAATGGCCGGCCGCCGAGCGCGACCGCCTGTGCACGCTGTTGTGGGAGGGCGGAAAGATGGAGGAGGGCGTGCTGGTCTGCCACCTCTGCCGGCGATTCGCGAAGCAGTGCGCGGGGCCGGAATTCCGCATGTTCGAGCGCTGGATCGACCGCTACGTGCACAACTGGGCGCACTGCGATGGCGTGTCCTCCTGGCTGCTGGCCGCCTGCGTCGCCAACGAGCCGGCGCTGATGGACAAGCTGCTGCCGTGGACGCGCTCGCGGAACCGCTGGAAGAGGCGCGCTGCCGCGGTCTCGCTGCTGCAGGAAGCGAAGAAGGGGCGGAGCACGGAGGCCATCTTCGCGATTGCCGGCAGGCTGCGCGACGATCCCGACGACATGGTGCGGAAGGGCGTCGGCTGGCTGCTGAAGGAGACGTACCCTCGCCGGCCGCGCGAAGTGGTCCGCCTGCTGACGGGCTGGAGCGGGGTGTCGCGGCTGATGTTGCGGTACGCCTGCGAGAAAATGACGCCGGGCGATCGCGCCAGGGTGCTGGGGTAACGGTCGGGGACGGGCGCGGGCAAAACGGGGGGACAGATTACTGCATGCTCGTTTGGTGGCTCAAACCACATCAGTAAGTCTGTCCCCGTTTTGCCCGTGCCCGGCGAGCTGGTGTTACGAATTGCAATTTCGTGATACTATCGCTCCAGACCGATGGCCACACGGACGCGACCGCTTCTTTGTGCGTGGACGCTCGGGGGCCTGTGCGGCACAGTGACCCTGCCCGGCAGTCTCGCGGACCCGCAGGGCCAGCCGGTTGCCGGAGCTTCGATCCGCGCGATCGCGGCGGACGGTACGTCGGCCAGCACCACCACCAGCGACGACGGCCGCTTCGTGGTGGAGCTTCGCGGGATGGGCGCGTATACCATCGAAGCGCGGGCAGCGGGTTTTGCCGACCTCCGGCAGTCCGTCGTCATGACGGCGGGAACCGGGTCCTCCGCCGGGTCGGGCGCCAGCACGTCCCAGTCTGTCTCACGTCCGCCGTCGCCGTCACGGTTTGACATTCCCAGGGCGCACGTCGCGTCCGCAAGAGGTGTTGCTTCGTGAATTGGAAGCATGCATTGCTTTTTTTTCTTCTCGCTCCTGGCTTTCTTGTGGCTCAGGAAATCACCCTCACAGGCCTTGTGACCGATCCGCAAGGGAATGCTGTACCGAAGGCGGCGGTAACACTCTCCAATCGACAAACGGTGGTCGCGCATGCGACCTCTGGTCCAGATGGGCGATTTGAACTGAACGCCCCTACGGCGGCAGAGTACATGATAAAGGTCGAGGCCGCGGGCTTTAGTACGGCGAGCCGGACCATGACCGTTCACGCCGGCAACAACGACGTAGCGGGGTTTCGCCTGGCCTTGGAGGCGCACAGCGAGTCGGTGACGGTGACCGCCGATTACGTCGCCGCGGATGTGGAGTCACCCGATGCCGCCATGAAGGTCTTTGCCTCCGAAGACCTGCTGGATGCCAACCCCGGACGTCCCGGTGCGCCGATCTCCATCCCCGGCTATCCCATCGAGACGGCTTCCAGCGGCATCAAAGCACCGCAGTACTTCGCGCCCGGCGTGGCCGGCGATCACGGCGAACCGATTGCGATGTTCATTCAGGTGGGCAGCTATCTGGTGCCCAACAATCTCTCCGCCAATGCTCACGGCAATGGCTACACCGATCCCAATATCTTCATCGCCGAAGCAATTGAGAGCGTGCAGGTGGATGGCGGCGCGTTCAACGTGCGGGAAGGCAACCACGCGTTGAACCTGGCCTCGACCTATGGCTTGCGCTCGCAGCTGGATCCGTTCCTCACGCTGACCAGTGATGATCGCGACATTACACTCACCGGGGGCATGAGTCCGTCGGCCACCTCCTGGGTGGCCGTGGAAGGCCCTATGGCAACGGCTTTCTGGACCGCCTCGAACATCGCAAGCAGTTCAAGCTCAATGGCGGACGGGCCCTCCGGGTGGGGGATCACACGCTGACGTTGTTGGGAATCGGCTACACAAATCGGTCCAAAGGAAGGATACCGAGATGGCTCAGGGCAGTTCCTGTCAGACTACAAGGTTCGCGCTGTTCTATTGCGCGCTTTTGTTTGTGTTCTATTGTTCGGGGCAGACGCTCAGCGCTCAGGATGATGACACGCGAGTAGTGAGCGGCACCGTTGTGAATGAAAAGTCCGAGGTTGTCGTTGGCGCGACCGTTTCCGCTCAGTCGCAGCGTGCACAACGCACGGCGACCACAGACAACCAGGGCAACTTCTTACTGCGCATGCCGGTAGAGGCGATGACTTTGACGGTGTCCGGGCCGTCAATTGCCAACTTCCAGCAGACGCTGGCCGCAAGCGCACCGTCGCAGGGGTTGCGGTTGCAGATTCATTACGTCAGCGCGATGCCGCCTCAGCTATCAGGAACTGTCGTTGACACCTCTGGCGGGGTGATCGCCGGGGCCACCGTGCACGTTCAAAGCGCGAACGGCACTGTATTAACAACGACCCAGCCGGATACGAACGGCTCCTTCAGTATTTCTGGACTCGCGCCAGGTGATTATCGACTCGTGGTATCTCATGCCCAGTTTGAAACCAGGGAAATCCCCGTCACCATAGGGACCAGCGAGGCGCCCGCCCCGCTGCGCATCTCTTTGGCTGTGAGCGCCGTGAGCACCACCGTAAACGTGCAGGGCCGCGCGGATGACCTTGTCGGAGTCGCCGACTCCGGCACCCAGGGAACGGTGGGCGCAATGGAAATCGAAGATCGTCCGATTCTTCGTTCGGGAGAAGTTTTGGAGACGGTTCCCGGCCTCATCATCACACAACACGCCGGCGGCGGTAAGGCCAACCAGTATTTTCTTCGCGGCTTCAATCTCGACCACGGCACAGATTTCGCCGTTTTCCTCGACGATATGCCGCTGAACCTGCCGTCGCACGCGCACGGCGAGGGGTACTCGGACATGAACACCGTCATCCCGGAGTTGGTGCAGGGGGTGAATTTCGAGAAAGGTCCCTATTACGCCGACGTCGGCAACTTTGGCTCAGCCGGATCGGCCCATCTCGAATTCTTCAAGACTCTGCCCGAGAACTTCTTTGAGGTGGAAGGCGGCATGTATGGCTATGCGCGGGCCGTTTTCGGCGTGTCGGAAAAGCTCGGTTCGGGCACTTTGCTGTTCGGCGGCGAAGCGTATTACGATGACGGCCCATGGACGCATCCGGATGGCTATGCCAAATTCAACGGCCTGCTAACCTACACCCAGGGCGACGACGCCAATGGCTTCAGCATTACGGCCCGCGCTTACCACGGAAAATGGAACTCGAGCGATCAGATCCCCGTTACGGCGACGCCCCTCGTCGGTTTCTACGGCGCACTAAACCCGACAGACGGGGGCAATTCACAGCGTTACAGTCTGCAGGCTGAATGGCACCGCGAACGCGCAAACTCGAAGACGAAGATCACGGTCTACGGTTTTTATTACGACCTCGATTTGTTTTCCGATTTCACGTACTACCTGGATGACCCCATTAAGGGTGATCAGTTTGAACAGCAGGACAGGCGCTGGGTGTTTGGGCTGGACGCACACCACGCGATTTCCAGCCAATGGTTCGGCCGCAAGGTGGAAAATACGTTCGGACTGCAGGTCCGCAACGATTGGGTCCACAACGGCCTTTACCGGACGGAAAATCGCGTGCGCACGGACAAGGATGATATCAACGCATGCAATGACGAACCCATCGAGGCATGCAATACCAATCCGAGCCTGGTGGCGGTCTTGCCCGCGGACACGGATGTGAATAAGTTTACCGACACGATGGTCGGTTTTTATGTGGAGAATAGAATCCAGTGGGCGGATAAATTCCGCACGGTTTTGGCTGTGCGCGGCGACGACGCAATATATGACGTAACCAGCTTGACTCCGAGTTATGTCGCCGCCGACTTACCTGGCGCTCCGGTGGTCAACTTTGCGGCCGCCAATTCCGGCACGGTCACTAAGTTCCTGCCCGAACCAAAGGCGAGTTTGATTTTCGGCCCGTGGTCCAAGACTGAGTTCTATGTACAGGGCGGATTCAGTTTTCACAGCAATGACGCGCGTGGCGCAACGCAAAGGGAGGAACCGATTTCACCGGACAATCCATTTCCGACGGCCACCTCGAGAATCCCCGCCCTAGTCCCAACCAAGGGGGCGGAAATCGGCGTGCGCACTTCAGGCTTCTCCCATCTGCAAAGCACGTTTTCACTCTGGTATCTCCACAGTGAATCCGAACTGCAGCAGGATGGCGACACCGGAGGGACGGTTGCTTCATTAAACCCGAGCAACCGCTATGGCATCGAATGGGCGAACTACTACACGCCGCTTGAACATTGGGCTTTTGATTTTGACTTTGCGGATTCCAAGGCCTTTTTTACCGCAGTCGACCCGGCTGATGCTGCGCCGAACAGCCCTGGTGGCACGCACGTACCCGAAGCGGTTGGGGTGGTGGGCTCAGCGGGCGCCACGATGCACGATTACAAACGCTTTTCGGCGAGTTTGCGCCTGCGGGCGTTTGGCCCGCGCGATTTGACATCCGACGCAATTTATCGCTCTAATGTGACGGTTTTGCTCAATGCGGAGGTCCGTTATCGACTTAGCGAGAAATGGAGCTTTGTCGTCGAGGCTTTGAATTTGCTGAACCGCAGGGATCACGACATTGACTACGCCTATACGTCCCGAATAACGCCAACGGCCGATACGGCATTCACGGAGGTTTACCACCCCGTCGAACCGTTTCAGGTGCGGTTCGGGTTACATTACACTTTCTAATTGATTCACCATTCAACCTGTGCGAAAGGCCGGGGATTCGACATCCCCGGTCGTTTTTGCCTTGCCGCATCATACCTAACCTACTCCTTGCTTTCCCGCGTGTCAGCAGTGATTCCGAGCAAAGCACTCTCCTCAGTGGCCTCTTCACGATGGCGGGGAGAGTGCACAATAGCACTTGGCGGAAGTGACGGCGGTTCCCGGCTACGCCGTGACGCTTCCCTTCAAGCCTGGACGCATGGACGCCTCGCAGGCGCAAGACAGATGTGGAGTCCTTCGCCGTGCTGGAACCGCTCGCCGATGGATTCCCCAAATACGCCAAAGGCAAGTACGCCGGAGCGGCTGAGCATTTGTTGGTCGACTTGCAGAAGCTGGCGGAGATGGTAGGAGCATAGCGAGAGGCACGTATGCGCCGGGAGCCGTAGGAGTTGACCCCACCACGCTATTGGTTCCCGCTAACCCGGTCAATGAGGTGGTCGGCGTGCGCATCCCATCCCATGCCAGCGTCACCCTGAGCTATCACTTTGCTCATGCAGTGAAGTAAGTACGTCCGCGAGACGTTCCGCCTGCGGGCGCGCGCCGAGTACGAACAAGTGGGCCGCAAGCCGCTGGGTGACGGCTTCGTCAGCGTGCCGGTGCGGGAATTCCGCGGCTCACTGGCGCGTCCCTTCCACGAGGGCAGGATGGAGGCCGGGGTCAATTTCCTGATCGCCAGCGGCTACACCGGCCAGACCACGGAAGTGCTGGCGCTCCCCGGCGAAGGGGAACCGTTCGAGCAGATTGTGGGCGTGCGGCTGCCGTCTTACGTGGCGGCATCGTGTAGCTGGCACTTCGGGCGGTAGCTCACCGGACCGCTCCGTCACCGTCGCGGCTCGGTACCGATGTTCCGTTGCGAGCAGGGGGTTGCTCGCCTACTTCCGGAACATCGCGCCGATTACCGCAAACAACATGGGCACCACCCAGGCCGGCGCGGTGGCGAAGAAAGCCTTGCCCTTCGAGACTTTTGCCAGGTGCGAGTAGGTCAGTCCCAGAATGACGATGTACCAGATCATGAAGATGGAAAAGAAGTTCAGCAGCCCGCTCAGCGCCCCGGTAGAGTTGACGAAGATATCCAGGCCGAACGGCACCTGCAATTGCTGCCTGTTCTGGATGTCATCGAGGCCCTTCGAAGCGAGCACGACCACCGTGGCGACTTGCTGCAGCACGGAGACCATGCCGCAGGTCAGCAGGAGACTGAGCAGATGCTGGAAGCGCACCCGCGCGTCGATAATGGCGCCCACGGCCATGACCAGCAGGGCCGCAATCGCGGTAAATATCAGAATGATGATCGGGGAACAGTACGCCCCTATCTTCATGCCGATGGAGGTCCAGGTAAGCGCCTGCTCCAGTTGCGCGCCGCTGATGCCATTGGGCGGGTCCATGCGTGTGGCCTGAAGGGTGAACGGGATGAGCTGCAGAACCACGATGGCGCTGATGATGCTGACCACCACCAGCGGGTATGCCCAGAACCACTTCAATTGCACCCGCCGGGCGGTACTGACGGGGTCGATGTAAACGTTGACCAGCCCAAGGAGGCCCTCCTTGAGACTGGCGTTGGGTTGCGGCGGCGGTGCGCCGGGGGTTGTGACGGTGTCGGTCATGGTTGACTCCTGGTTGTTCCGATTGGGGGATTATATCGCGTCTGCGTTACGCTGGGTTGTAATATGGCGGCGTGCTCCACCAGCAGCCCCTGGTCGAAGTCGCCGGAGTCCAATTCGGGGAGAGGCAGGGAAGACTCCGCGGCAACCGGCGAGTTGTTTTCAGTGGCTTCCCGGCGCGGAATTCGTTACTTGTCCCCGAACTGGTAGTCGCGCTCTACGCAACTCGTACTAAGGGTCACGTGAGGGACTCCCCGCAAAAGTCCGGCCTGATCGCCGCGTTGGCGGCGTACGCGGTGCTGGCCGCGCTGGCCACCCTCACACTGACCGGGAAGATGCGCATTGCCGTGTGGATCTTTCTCGGTGGTATGGCGGTGAAGACGTGGCTCTCTTCCCTGCACCAGTCATAGATTCACTCTAAAACCCCCTAAGGCTACCGATATAGCAAGTAAGGCCGGAGCGATCCATGGCGCGTTTCATTTTGGGACTCGCGGTTCCGAATTGGAATCCGGCCGGACCGGGCCCGTTTCAGAACGAGACAGGGCAGGCGCGGCGGAGGCTGGCCGGGCGATAGGAAGAGCAGGTTGCGAGGTCCAGGACTAAGTGGCCAAGTACCTCAGTTACAAGACTTATTTTTCACATAGCTCGAATTGGCTACGACGCGATTCGGTGCTCTCTCAGGGTTCCTGAATTGTGGTCTAAGGTTTGCTTCGGATGAGGCAATGGTGCGAACGCGATGAGAATGCAGAAAGGGTTGGTGAGCACGATGAAGGCGAACACGACGGATAAAGAGCAGACCGCCCGGACAGCCTGGCGCGACCGTATCATCCTCGACCATCTGCCGCTGGTGAAGGCCATCGCCATCCGGGTTCACGAGAACCTCCCGGTACACGTGGAGCTGGACGACCTCGTCCATGCCGGGGTTCTCGGATTGTTCGACGCCGCGGAAAAATACAATCCCGGGAAGCAGGTGGTTTTCTCCAGCTACGCCAAGCATCGTATCAAGGGGGCAATTCTGGACAGTCTCCGCCAGCTCGACTGGGCCTCGCGCGACCTGCGCCGCCGGCACAAGCAGTTGGAGGCGGTCACGCGCGACCTTGCCTCCACCCTGCAGCGCATGCCCACCGAGAGCGAGGTGGCCGAGAAGATCGGCGTCGACGTCGAGCGCTGGCGCCACATGATGATGGATCTCCGCAATGTCGGGCTGGTCTCGGCGTCGGTTCGCAACACCGACCACGACGACCTTCCCGCCCCGGAGTTCCCCAGCAAGCCGGAGACCCATCCGGATAACCTGTGCGCCCGTTCGCAGATGCGCACCGTGCTGGGCACGGCCATGAAGGCTTTGCCGGCGAGATACCAGAGGGTGGTGGTCCTCTATTACACCAACGAGATGACCATGAAGGAGATCGGTGGCGTTCTGGGCATCAACGAGAGCCGGGTGTCGCAGATCCACAAATCGGCGCTGGAGAAGATGGCCGCCGTGCTGGAATCGAGCGGCATCCACTCCAGCTATGCTTTCTGCTGAAAAAACTGCCGGGGCCATCCGAGTGGGGCAGCGTCGTGCGCTGCGGCGGACCCCCGGTCCGCCTCCGGTCAGGCGGCGTCGACCACCAGCGAAGATCAACGCAGGCCTGGTCCGCGGATAAAGAGACCAGTGGGGCTTTGCCCGGGTCGAAGCTGCCGCACAAGGCGGCCTGAGAGGCCGCCGCAGGCTGAGAGCCTGCCCCACTTGCAGGTTGCGAGGAGCCATGAGAGACAGAGGTGACATACGCCGCCATGAACGGGTCGCTTGCAATACGCGGGGCCGCGCCATGTGGGCCGACCGTTCCGGCCAGGACAAGTGGGCCATCGTGCGCATTTTCGATCTCTCCGAGTCCGGAGTGCGGCTGGAGCTGCCCGAACCGGTGGAAGCCCGGGCGGTGATCAGCTTCAGTTCCGACGACATGGAAGTGCGGGGCCAGGCTACCGTCCGGTTCTGCCGGCGCCAGGGGACGAAATACGTCGTTGGCGCGGAGTTCGTGGGCGGCACGGCCTGGAAGCCGCGCACGCCAAAGTACCCGTAGCCGCCCCGGGCCGCCCGCCTGGTCGAAAAATCAAATCGCCCCGATAAAATTTTCCTGGTTCCGTCCGCCCATCGCCGCCCGGCATAATCGGACTTATGCCACGTCGCTATGTCTTTGCCCTGTTGGTGTGTGCGCTCACGTTGCTGGCGCCCACGCTCACGTGGGCTCAATCCATACCACCGGCCACGGAAGCGCGCATCTCGGCGGTGGAAACTGCGGTCAAATCGGCTCAGAGCGCCGGCGACAACGCCTGGATGCTGGTGAGCGCGGCTCTGGTGCTCATGATGACGGGCCCCGGACTGGCTCTGTTCTACGGCGGCCTGGTCAGGCCGAAAAACGTGCTCAGCAGCATGATGCACAGCTTCATCCTGATGGCTGTGGTCACGGTGATCTGGGCGGTGGTGGGTTACAGTCTGGCTTTTGGGGAAGGGTTGCCCTTCCTGGGCGATCTGCGATACGCGTTTCTGAACGGTGTCGGCGCGGCGCCGAACGCGGACTATGCGGCGACCATCCCGCAGCAGACGTTCATGATCTATCAGTTGATGTTCGCCATCATCACGCCGGCGCTGATCTCGGGCGCCTACGCCGAGCGCATGAAGTTCAGCGCCATGCTGCTGTTCACGGTGCTGTGGATGCTGCTGGTGTACCTCCCGCTGGCGCACATGGTGTGGGGCAAGGGCGGGTTTCTGAACGCCTTCCTCGGAGGCAGGATACCGTGTCTCGATTTCGCCGGAGGAACGGTGGTGCACATCAGTTCCGGGGTGTCGGCGTTGGTGGCGGCCCTGTATCTGGGCAAGCGCATCGGCTATCCCACCGAGCCGATGAAGCCGCACAATCTCACGCTGAGCGTCGTCGGAGCGTGCCTGCTGTGGGTGGGCTGGTTCGGTTTCAACGCCGGCAGCGCGCTGGCCGCATCGCCGCTGGCCACCAGCGCTTTCGTGGCGACCCATTTCGCGACGGCGGCCGCGGTTCTCGGCTGGCTGCTCGCCGAGTGGCTGCGCAACGGCAAGCCGAGCGTCCTCGGCGGCATCTCCGGGGCGGTGGCCGGTCTGGTGGCCATCACGCCGGCGTCCGGATTCGTGAAGCCGTTCCCCGCGCTGCTAATCGGGTTCGCGGCTGGCATTATCTGCTACTTCATGGTAGCGGCGGTGAAGCAGAAGCTCGGCTATGACGACACCCTGGACGCCTTTGGGGTCCATGGCATCGGTGGTACGGTAGGGGCGATCCTGACGGGCGTCTTCGCCACCCGCCTGGTCAACGACGGCTGGAACGGGAAGCCGCTCGGACTCGTGGACGGCAACCCGTCCCAGGTGCTGAATCAGTGCATGGGGGTGCTGATCTCATGGGGTCTGGCCGCGGTGGGCACCCTGGTCATTTTGAAGATTTGCGATTTGCTGCTCGGCGTACGCGTGGATGCGGAGCAGGAAACGGAAGGTCTGGACCTCAGCCAGCACGGCGAAGAAGGTTATAATCTCGAAGCGTGACCTATGAAAAAGATTGAAGCCGTGATTCAGCCGCACAAGCTGGAAGACGTCAAGGCCGCGCTGAAGGCCATCGGCGTCGATGGGATGACCATCACCGAGGTTCGCGGGCACGGGCGCCAGAAGGGGCACAAGGAGATCTATCGGGGCATGGAGTACGAAGTGGACCTCCTGCCCAAGATGAAGATCGAGATGGTGGTGTCCACGGCGCGGTCCGAGGAAGTCATCCAGACCATTCTGAACTCCGCGCGGACGGGCAAGATCGGCGACGGAAAGATATTTATCTTTGATGTCGCCGAGGCCATCCGCATACGCAACGACGAGCGCGGAGAGGGCGCGCTCTGACACCAAACATACGAACCCACGAAGAATTCGCGTCCGAGACCCCGGCGCCGGCGGCCGCTGAGCCGGCACTGGTGTGGACGCCCGACGGCGCGCGCGAGGAACTCCTGCGCCGTTCCGGCGAGGTGGACCGGACGGTGGCCACGGCGTTCCGGAACATTCGTCCGCCGGTCACCGTGGTGGCGGTGGGCGGATACGGGCGGCAGGAACTGTTCCCGTATTCCGACGTCGACCTGCTGCTGCTCAACGCGGCCCCGGACGAAACCAAGGAGCAGCGCGAGCTGATCTCGGAGTTCCTGCGCGCGCTGTGGGACGCCGGTCTGCGGGTGAGCCAGTCGGTGCACACGGTGGAGGATTGCCTGGAGCTGCATCAGGGCAATCTGGAGCTGACCATCAGCCTGCTGGACCATCGCTTCCTCTGCGGCGACCGCGCGCGCCATGGCCGGCTGGAGGCCGAACTGCCGAGGTTTCTGCATCGCGAGCGGGCCCTGCTGATGGATCGGCTCTGCCGCATGACCCGCGCGCGCCGCGCCAAATTCGCGGAGACCATCTATCACCTCGAACCCAACGTGAAGGAACACCCGGGCGCCCTGCGCGACCTGCACGTCATCCGCTGGCTGTCGCTATTGCGTGAGGCGCCGGCCGACTACATTCCCGAAACGGCCGCCGCGTTTTTGTATTCGATTCGCATCTTCCTCCATCGCTCGGCCGGCCGCGACGCCAATCTGCTCACCTTCGACCTGCAGGAGGCGATCTCCGCGGACCCCGCCGTATGGATGAGGGAGTACTATCGCAGCGCCCGCGAGATCTGGCGCGCCGCCAGCCAGGCCATGGAAGCCTCGGAGCGCCGCGACCTGGGCCTGTTCTCGCAGTTTCGCGACTGGCGGGGCCGTGTTTCCAACTCCGAATTCACCGTCTCGCGCGAGCGCGTGCTGCTGCGGGAACCGCTGGAGCTGGAGCGCGATCCCGAGTATCCCATCCGCCTGATGCAGTTCCTGGCGCGGCACAACCTCCGTCTGGCGCGCGAAACCGAGAGCCGCGTCGCCGCCGCGCTGGGCAGCATGTGGCTGGACCGGCAGCCGTCCTGGCCGTCTCTGCGCGCCCTGCTGACGTTGCCGTATGCGGCCACCGCGCTCCGCGTCATGCACGAGACCGGCCTGCTCACCCGGCTCATCCCGGAGTGGAGCCATATCGATTGCCTGGTGACCCGCGACTTCTATCATCAGTACACCGTGGACGAGCACACCCTGGTGACGCTGGAATCGCTGGAGGAGCTGCGCGACTCGAAGGACGAAGAGCGGCAACGATTCCGCACCCTGCTTCATGAGACGGCCGCGTGGGAGACGTTGCGGCTGGCGCTGTTGCTGCACGACATGGGCAAGGGCGGCGGGACCGGCGAGCATACCTCAGAATCGCTTCGGCTGGCCGCCGCGGTGATGGAGCGGCTGGGCGTGCCGCCGGGCGAGCGCGAGACCGTGCTGTTCCTGATCCGCCACCATCTGGGCCTGTCCGGCATCATGAACTCGCGCGACCTCAGCGATCCCGGCACGGCCCGTTTCATGGCCGAGCGCATCGGCACGGTGGAGCGTCTGCGCATGCTGACGCTGCTCACGTGGGCGGACATCAGCGCGGTGAATCCGTCGGCCATGACGCCGTGGCGCCTCGAGCAACTGTGGCTTACGTATCTGGCCGGTTACGATGAGTTCACCCGCGAACTGCACACCTCGCGCATCCGCGAGCCGCGCTTCAGCGCCGAAGTTTCCGCGTTCATCGAAGGCTTTCCCACGCGCTATCTGAACACCCACAGCGAGGACGACATTCGCGCGCACTACGCCCTGTGGAGCGAGAACAGAGCGGCGGGCCTGGCCATCTCCATCGAGCGCTGCGAGGGCACCTGGCGGATGACCGTCATCACCGGCGACCGCCCGTACCTGCTGGCTTCGCTCTCGGGCACGCTGGCCGCTTTCGGGCTGAACATTCTGAAAGCCGAAGCGTTTTCCAATTCCCAGGGGATCATCCTCGACACGTTTGCTTTCGCCGACCCGCATCGCACGCTGGAGCTGAACGCGTCCGAAGTTGACCGGCTCCGCGACACCGTGCGCCGCGCCATCACCGGCAGGGTGGACGTGCGCAAGCTTCTGTCCGGCCGCCGCAAGCCGACCATCACCAACGGCGCGCACATTCCCGCGTCGGTGGCCTTCAATAACGAAGCGTCCGAGACGTCTTCGCTGATTGAGATCGTGGCCGTGGACCGCCCGGGCCTGTTGTACGACATGACCCAGGTGCTGTCCTCCGCCGGCCTGAACATCGAAGTGGTTCTGATCGATACCGAGGCGCACAAGGCGATGGATGTGTTCTATGTGACGTGGGAGGGGGCGCGGGTGCCGCTGGTCAGGCAACCGGAGATCCGCAAGAAGCTGCTGGAAGTGTGCGGGTAGGGGCCACTCTCTGTATAGCTGCCCGGAGTACAGGCATTCACGGCGGCGGCTGTTTTATCGAGATGCAATTTCACAAGCGGCCATTGCTGGTTGCCGAGAACAACCAGCGCGATTTTCCGGCCTGAGAGGTTCTGTTGATACCGGATATTCTTGCCGGTGCTAAGCAGCACCTCGTACCCGGCTTCCTCGGCCGGTTGAATCAGTTCGCCGTTTTCCAACTCATGCCAGCCAATCCGGCGCGCATAGGCGATTTCGTGGCCGCTGAGGCTGTGAGCAATCGGCTTCGGTGTTCCGTTATCGAACAGAATCTTCATCGGGCGAAGGTGGGCTCTTTCGCAAGACTCTGGCTGGCAAAGTGCAGAACGGCTTTTACTTCCTCCGGCGTCACGTCGAAAACTTCCGTGATCTCATCAACGGACATCCCGGCCTCGAGATTTTCGAACACCGTCTGAACCGGCATCCGCGTTCCCCGGAAAACCCACGCGCCGCTTACCTTGCCGGGGATACTCTCCACGGCGGGGCATTGTGACCAATCGAGAGTTGATGTTGCCATCCGCTGCGCTCCCTCTCTGAGAATACTCTGTTAAGCTACCGCGCCGTCAGGAGCGTACCGCCGGGACCGAGAAGCGCGCGCGTACTTCCGGGCTGACGGCGGCCGGCTTTCCCGTCTGCGCATCCATGGGGCACCACACCGTGAGCGCCTGCGCGAGCACGCGGCCATCGCCCGCGCAAACGATCTCGGTGTGCCGGTCGAAGCGAATGCGGCTCGCCGTTCCCACCCACGTCCTGGCAATGACCGCGTCGCCGAGGACGGCGGCCCGCTTGTAGTCGATCTCGTGGCGGACCACCACCCAGAACAGTTTTGTCTGATCCGCGGCGGGGGCGGCTGCCGTCCAATGCGCCACTGCGGCGTCCTGCACCCAGCGCAGGTAGGTGACGTTGTTGACGTGGCCGAGCTGGTCGATGTCGGCCGGCTCCACGGTAATGGCCAGTTCGAAGACTTCCCGGGGCTCGCTCATAACCTTCCAGTATCCCGCCGCAAAAGAACGTAATCTGGATTCGTGGACGTTATCGCGGGCATTCATCCGGTGCGGGAGGCGCTGCGCGCGGGGCGGCGTCTGGACCATGTGTCGATTGCGCGCGGGGCGGGTGGTCCGCGCATTCAGGAGCTGATCGATCTCTGCCGCCGCGACGGCACACTCATCCGCTTCGAGCCGCGCGAGGCTCTCGATCGGGCAGCCGCGAAGGCAAATCATCAGGGTGTGGTCGCGTTCGCGGCGGCGCACGCTTATGCCGATATCGAGTCCATCGGCGAGTCGGCGAAGCTTGTGGTGGTGCTGGACGGCGTGGAAGATCCACACAATCTGGGAGCGATCGTACGAACCGCGCACGCCGCCGGAGCCGACGCCGTGGTCATCCCCGAACGCCGCGCCACCGGCATCACCGAGACGGTGTCGAAAGCGGCCGCCGGCGCAATCGAATACCTTCCCATGGTGAGGACAGGCAACATCAGCCAGGCACTGGAGAAGCTGAAACGGCGCGGCTTCTGGGTGTACGGTCTCGATGAGCGCGGAGACCGGCTGTATCACGAAACAGACTACGCCACGCCAGCCGTATTCGTGCTCGGCGGCGAGGGCCATGGCCTGCACCAGAACGTGCGCGCGCATTGCGACGTGGTGGTGCGCATTCCCATGGCTGGCCCGATCGCCTCGCTGAATGTTTCGGTGGCGGCGGGCGTGGTGCTGTTCGAATGGAGGCGCCGCGCGGAGTGTGCCGGCGGCGGCCCCGGACAGCGCGGTTAGCGTAGTTCCAAGCTAACTCACCCAGGTTGCTCCAGGTGATTCAGCGGGTGGCCAGAGTTGCCGAGGCGACGGAGTCGGTATTCCGGGCAGGCACGTATCCGCTTTTGCCGTTGCTGGTGGCTGGCATCGCCGGTGTTGGCGATCGTGAGCTTCCTGGGAACGTCGAACTGCGATTCGATCAGGCTCAGCGGGGAGGATTCGGCCGGCGTCCAAACGGGTGAATGTGCACCTTGTCGGGCAGAATCAGAGCGGATTGGGTAGACTCAGCCGTGCCCTCGCTGAGGGCATCCCCAGGACCAACGACTATCCTCCGGCTTCGTCAACCTTGCAAGAAAAGTGGGAGCGTGGGCTGGAAGAGGAAGAGAGGGTGTGGGGCTCTTCTTGTTCCACCCTGCACACCCTCATTTTGTTGTCAAGGTTGGGTTGTGGGAATGGACGTGAAAGCCGAGCCGCCGAACCGCAGTCCCAGCACCGCCACATTTCCGGAGGTTGCGGAGAATTGCGCTCTGCCGCGCAAGCCCACCATGCCCGCCAAGTCGGGCGGATTAAGATTCCGCAGAGCGGCTTCCGTCTTCTGGCCCGCCGGCAGGTTCACGGTAGAGGTCCCCACCACGTTTCCATTGTTGTCCCAAAGCGTAATGGAAATCGCCGCGGCAACGGGGCCGGCGTTGACAATGGCGATGGCAGTGACGAAGTTCGTGTCATCCCAGACGAGCGTGCCCGAACTCGCGTTTGCCGTGGCGAATGGGGCCACTGCTTCCTGATCCGGCCGTCCGATCACGCTCTGCCGAAACACGCCGTATCCCGAGACGCCCGGCGGCAACGTGAATGTGGCATATCCCTCATTCACCACCGATCCGGTGTTGAGGGCCTCGATGATCGCGGTCCCCAGCGCCGGTATGCTGACTATGGTGGAGGCGCCAGCCAACGCGGGCAGGGTGAGAGGCGTTCCGTTGTCGGCGGTGAAGTTCACCGGAAACGACACCACGGCGTTGGTCGTGTTGGTGAAATAGAGCGCGGAATACCATCCCCCGCCGAAAGCGAATTGTGGAAGAACCGACTGGATCAGTTGTGGCTCCGCGGTGCCTGCAACAGTTGTACCTGGGTCGGTCTCCATGAACAGCACGGATCCTCCCTCGACAACGGCCACACTGTAGTTTGATGTACCGTTTGCGTTGGTGAGCTGGACCGCACCTGAACAGTCGCCTGCAATCGAATACGTGCCAGTGCCGCTAATTGGTGCCCCCCCGGCGCCGACGTTTGCAGAGCCACTGGAAATGATGCCGCCGCTGCCGTTCGCCACCACCTGACCCGCATTCGAATAGAAAGCGCTGCCGCTCGAGCCGGAAATCACACCCGAGAGCAAGTAGCCGTAGTTCCCGGCAAGTGAGGCATTTCCGCACTGACTTACACCTCGACTGGCCGCCGCGTAAAAACGGCCGTCCATCGCCTCCCTCGGTGTCACGAAAGTAATCACGGCGCCTTGCCCCGCATCGACTATCGCAAAGGGGAATGCCTCCGGGGACGGCGAGCCGGCGAAAGATAACGTCAGTGTTCCAGTGCAATCCCCCCGTACCACGTAACTCCCGGTGAAGGTGTAGGGCGTGACTGACCCGTTGAAGCTCCCCACGGACTGGCCGGAAACTCCGCCGTTTCCATCGGCAGCGAACTTGCCTAACTCCGCATATGGTGAGGAACCGCTGGCAGTAATGCCCGCCGGCCCACCCACCAGGTAGAAGTACGTTCCGCTCAGACTCGCATTGGAACATGATGTTTGGGCGTGCGCCTGAAGCGAAAAAAGACAACTGAACAACAATATTACGCTGAGTACTGCGAATTTTCTGCTCATGGGATCTCCCGACTCTGCCGTTCGGGCGGGAAGGCCTAAAACGTCGTTTGGCTTCCTTCCGGAATAGCGAACAGCTTCGCCGGAATCACCGCCAGAAGCAATTCTTACAACGGTTAATACCTCCCGTCCTGGCGCCTCTTCCATTGAACAATCGGCAGGCGGGAACGCTAACGCCTCATCAACATGCTCAACTTGTTGTGGACCGCATTGGCCGCGGCGAATTGGACGAGGTATCTCCACCACAGGCTACCACTTCGTGGCGGGTAACGATTCAACCGGTCACAAACGCAAGCACTTCCGCCTCCAGCGCGGGCACCGACAGCACGCCGCTTCCCGAATAGATGTCCCGGCCGCCCGCGAAGTTGAAAAACACCGCGCCCGCTTCCTCGCCGATGATCTTCAAGGGCGCGAAATCCCACGGCTTCGCCACCGGCTCCATCCACACTTCCACTTCGCCCGCAGCCAGCATCATGGCATCGGCGGCGCCGCCCAGTCCGCGCACCGCCCAGTAGCGCGCCATCCAATCGAGCAGACGATGGCCAAACGGGGTGCGGGAAAGATGGCCGTAGGCATTGGCGCAGAAGATGGACTCCTCGATGCGAGTTCTCGACGACACGCGCATGCGCCGCCCGTTGCGATATGCGCCTGCGCCCGCGATGGCGTGGCAGAACCAGCCGAGACAAGGGAGGTTCACCACCCCCAGTACCACTTCGCCGTCCTGTTCCAGAGCGACCAGGTTGGCCCACAACGGCGTGCCGCGCACGAAATCGCGCGTGCCGTCAATCGGATCGACAATCCACTTGCGCCCGTTCCGGCTTTCCGCGGAGCTGCCTTCCTCGGCCAGAATGCCGTCGTCCGGAAAGGAGCGGCGAATTCGTTCCACGATAGCGCGCTCGCATTGCCGATCCGCCTCAGTTACCGGAGTCGCATCCGGCTTCTCCTCGGCCACGATGCCCGGCTGCAACCGCCGGGCGATCTCCGCGGCGGTCTCGACGGCCTCGCGGGCGACGACCAGTTCCTGATCGAAGGGCATGCCTCCATTCTCCAATACCGGAGGACACGGACACGCGGCTGCAAGCGCCGCACGTCCCTCGGACGGCCCTGGCTTTTCGCCCGATTGCAGGTTCTTGCATATTTGTGCCGCGCATGCCGCGGACCCTCCGCTGCCGGGGAGCATCCCGGAGTGTTAGCATTTCTACAATGACGTTACGGACCGTCTACACGGTTCTGGAGGACTCGGCCCAGCGCTGGGGTGACAAACCGGCGCTGCATCAGCCCGATGGAACAGGCCGCTACCGAACCTGGACGTGGGGCGACTACCGCCGCATTGTGCGCGAGATCGCCTGCGGTCTGCGCCGGCTGGGCATCGGCAAGGAGGACAAAGTCGCGCTCTTCGCCGAGACTCGCGCGGAGCTCTACCTGGCCGATGTGGGCATCATGGCGGCGGGCGCGGTAGCGGCGGCCCTCTACACCAGCTACCCGCTTCCCGATCAGATCCGCAACCTGCGGCACAGCGACGCGCGCATGATCTTCGCCGAAGACTCGACCGCCATGCGCGCGCTGGAGGGCGCGGCCGGGCCCGGCGGACTGAACGTGCGCTGGGTGCTGCTCACCGGCGCCGTGGAACCCGGCCAGGAGGCCATCACGCTGGACGAACTGCGCGAGGCCGGGCGCCGCGCCATGGCCGAGGATCCCGGCTGCTTCGATCGGATTCACGCGGAGACGCGGCCGGAAGACCCGGCCATCCTGTACCTGACCTCGGGAGCCACCGGCGAGCCTAAAATGGGCCTGGTTTCGCACGGCGCGCTGGTGAGCAATATGGACATGGGTCCGGTGGTGCTGCCGCTGACGCCGGACGATTGCGCCATGGCGTTTCTTCCCTCGGCGCACATCGCGCAACGCGTGGGAGTGGAGCTGGTGCCCATTGGCGTAGGCTGCACGGTCTGGTTTTCGGAAGGGTTGTCCAAGATGCCCTCCGAGTTCCGCCGGATTCGTCCCACCTTTTTTCTGGCGCCGCCGCGCGTCTGGGAGCGCGTTTACGCCAGCGTCAGCAACGAAATCAGGAAGCGCGGCGCCCTGGCGCGGCGCATGTTCTATTTCTCGCTCGGGCTGGGCATGGAAGCGGGGCGGCTGCGCCAACAGGGGAAGCCGGTCCCGGCGTGGATGGAGCGCACGCTGAAAATCGCCAACCGCCTGGTGTTCTCGAAAATTCGCGAGCGCCTCGGGGGAAGGATTCGCCTCGCCGCTTCCGGAGCCGCGCCGCTGGGACGCGAACTCGCCGAATTCTACTCCGCCATCGGAATGCCGCTGATCGAAGGTTACGGCCTTACCGAAGGCGGAGTGGTTTCGTTCAACCCGGTGGACCGCCCCAAACCGGGCAGCATCGGCCTGGCTCTGCCCGGCGTCGAGCTGCGCCTGGCCGGCGATGGCGAACTGCTGGTGAAGAGCCCGTGCCTGTTCCTCGGCTACTACAAAGACCCCGCCGCCACCGCGGCGGTGCTGCGCGACGGCTGGCTCTACACCGGGGACATCGCCGAAATCGATGCCGACGGATACGTCTACATCACCGGCCGCAAGAAAGAACTGATCGTGTCGTCGAACGGCAAGAAGATCTATCCGTCGCGCATCGAGATGCTGTTCAAAAGCGAGCCGGTGATCAACCAGGTGGTGCTCATCGGCGACCGCCTACCGTATGTCACCGCGCTGGTGACCATCAACGCCGCCAACGCGGAGTCTCTTTCGGGAATGGGCGAGTATAAGGGGCGGGACATGGCCGCCATCGCCGCCGCGCCGCCGGTGCTCCAGGCGGTGCAACGGGCCGTCAGCAAAGCGAACCGCCAGCTTGCCGAATTCGAGCGCGTGCGCAAGTTCCGCATTCTCGAGCGCGATTTCAGCATCGAGTCGGGGGAGCTGACGCCCACTATGAAGGTGCGCCGCAACCGCGTGCTGGAGAACTATCGCAGCACCGTCAGCGAACTGTACCTGGGGCGCGAAGAAAGCCAGTAGGCCCGTGGGCAGGCTCTTTTTCACAGACTAAAGTCTGTGCCACCTTCAGCCTGTGTTCGTGGCCGATTGAAAATCGGCCGCAGGATACAATCCTGCCTCACGCTTCTACTCGTGGCGCAGCGCCTGCACCGGATCGACGCGCGTGGCCCGGCGCGCCGGCAGCCAACTCGCCAACACCGCCACCACCAGCATGATGACGGACACCACCGCCAGCGTTAGAGGATTGGTGGCGCTGACGCCGTACAAAAGCGACGCCAGCAGGCGCGAAAGCATGAGCGAGCCGCAAACGCCGAAGGCCACGCCGATCAGGGCCAGCATAAGCCCGCGCCGGACCACCATCCGCTGCACGTCTCCGGTTTTTGCGCCAATGGCCATGCGGATGCCGATCTCCCGGGTCTGCTGAACAACCGACTGCGAGATCACGCCGTAGAGACCCACCGCGGCCAGAATCACCGCCAGCAGCGCGAAAGCGCCCAGTAATACGGCGCGGAAGCGCGGCCGGTCGGCCGCCCTGTAGACCTGCTCCTCCATGGTGCGCGCGCGATAAACCGGAAGGTTCGATTCGACGTCGCGTATGCCGGAGCGCACATCGGCGAGCAGCCGGTGCGCGTCGGGGTACCGCGAGGCGTCGGCGCGGGCAATCACGCGGAGGAACACTGAGTACACCGGCTCGGCCTGAGCGAGGGGCACAAAGGCCATCGCAGCGGTCTCCAACTCCATGTCATTGAAGGCGCTGATGCGCTTGGTGCTGCCCACAATTCCAACGATCTTCATCCACGCGGTGTGGTCGGAAGGCTCGCCGAACGCGATGCGCCGGCCGATGGGGTCCTCGCCGCCGAAGTGGCGCCGGGCCAGCTCCTGGTTGACCGCCGCGACCTTTTCGCCGTGCTCGCCGTCCCGCTCATCCGGGTAGCGGCCGCGCAACAGCGGCACCCCAAGGATGCGAAAGTACGCCGGCGTGATGAACTCACCGTCAATCATCACGTAGGCGGCGGGCGACGCCGGCATGGGTCTGCTCTCCACCAGCAGAATCTCGCGCACCGCGCTGCAGGTAAAAGCCGCCTCGACGCCGGGCAGCCCGCGCAGGCGATCCAGGATACGATCCTGCAGCGCCCGGCGTTGCTCGGGTTTCGAGTAGACCTTCTCGGGGAAATCCACCGCCATACTGACCATGTGGTCCGTTCGGAAGCCGAGAGGCTCGGTGCGCAGGCGGACAAAGCTCTCGATCACCAGACCGGCGGCGGCCAGCAGCATCAACGAGAGCGCCACCTCGGTGACCACCAGAAGATTACGGGCGCGCTGGCTGCGCAGGCCCCGGGACGATCTGCCGCCTTCCTTCAGCACCCCGGTGAGATCGAGCAGCGAGGCCTTCAACGCCAGCAGGAATCCGAAGACGATCCCGGTTCCTAACGCCAGCGATATCGTGAACAGCAGCACCGCAAGGTCCAGCCGGATGTCGGCGCCGACCGGAAGAGGAAATGGCGCGGCGCGACGGAACCAGTACAACCCGCCCCAGGCGAGGATCGCGCCCAGCGCCATTCCCATCGTGAACAGCAGCACGCTCTCGGTCAGCATGTGGCGCATTATCCGCCAGCGCCCGCACCCGAGCGCGGCACGCAGAGCAATCTCCTTCTGGCGTTCGGCGGCGCGCCCGAGCATCAGATTGGCCACATTCGCGCACGCGATCAGCATTACGAACACCACGGCGGCAAGCAGCGTCATCAGAGCGGGCCGGAGATCCCCCTCCAGGGTGGCGAGGTCTTCCTGCAGCGGGGTCACCGAGACGCCGGCATCGGTGATGAACTCCGGCTCCGTCTCTTCGAGCGCCCGGCGGATTCGCAGCAAGTCCGTCCGCGCCGCCGCGGTGGTGACGCCGGGGCGCATCCGCCCGAACACAAGGAACCCGTGCATCAGTGGCTGGCAAAGACGGTAATAGTTGCTGGAGGGCGTGAACAAGGTCCAGAGGACGGCCCGTGGCGGCTGAAACTGGAACCCGGGCGGCATCACGCCGATGATGGTGTGCGGCGTCCCGTCCAGAATCAGGCTGCGTCCGAGGACGTCCTCCGTGCCCCCCAGTTGCGTCTTCCAGAAAATGTCGCTGACGACCGCGCCAGCCGGACCAGTCATGTCCCGCGAATCAAACACGCGGCCGCGCGCCGGCGAGACCCCGAGCGCGGCGAAAAAATCGGGCGTAACGATTTCGCCAGTGATCTTTTGCGCCTCGGGAACGCCCGTCCAACTGTATTCCCACGAACGGTAACCGGCGAGAGATTTGAAACTCCGGCTGCGGCTTCGCCACGCTTCCAGATCACGCGGCGAAATCATGGTCCTCGGATCGAGGTTCTTCGCGCTCTCCCAGATGGCCACCAGCCGGCCAGGCTCGCGAAAGGGCAACGGACGAAGCAGGACCGCGTTGGCGATGCTGAAAATCGCGGTGTTCGCGCCGGTGCCGAGCGTGAGCACCAGCAGAGCGACCGCGGTGAAACCCGGGCTTCTGGCGAAACCACGCACCGCGTATCGAATATCCTGGTAAAGCGCAGCGATCATGATGAGCTGATACCACAGATTACACGAAACCGACGAACGAATGAACAGGCGATTTTCGCTGGTGGCTCAGTTTGCCCTCCGGGGCAGGATTGTTACACAGACTAAAGTCCGGGCCACCTTTTGCCAGAGGCTTGTCAGCGCACGGCGCCACAGGCTTCAGCCATTGCTCGCAGCCGTGATAGCGCCTCCCCGCCGCGGGCGTCTCCACCCGCCGTTTCCACGAAACGGTTATCCTGTCCAGAGGGTCTAACAGCCTGTGGCAAAAGTGGCCGGTCGTTCAATTCGGGGACGGGTGACGAATTTCGGCATGCGGAAGCCACTGAAAGCAATCCACGGGCCGCCGCGGAAACTTCGTGCCTGTCCCCGCATTGGACGAGCAGGTACTTCTACCACAGGCTGCTAACCCAGGTGACTATATGTTCAAACTCCTTGCAGTGACGACGGCAGTTGCAACGGCCCTGCTGACGGGCCAGAACGAACCACCCAGCCCGGCTCCGAACCCTGTTTCCACGCCGGCCCGTGCATCGGACCAGGCGGAAGACGTGGGCGCCATCTTCAAAGTTGAGGTGGTCGCGCGAACGGCGCAGGCGGTGAACTACCTGCATCGCGGCGGGTCCACGAAGATCGATTTCAGGGGCACGGCGCTCATGCCCGCGGGCAAGGGCGATGCCACCGTCGAAAGCGAGAAAGGCGACATCCGCATCTCCGCGACCTTCCACAACCTGGTGGCGCCGCAGACCTTCGGTCCGGAGTACCTGACCTACGTCCTGTGGGCCATCTCGCCGGATGGGCGCGCCCTCCCGCTCGGCGAGCTTACCCTGAGCGAATGGGGCATGGGGTCCGAGAGCAGCATTAAGACGACCAGCGATATCCAAACCTTCGGCATGATTGTCACGGCTGAGCCCTACTACGCGGTCACCCAGCCCAGCGACGTGGTGGTGATGGAGAACGAGATCCGCCCGGACACCCGCGGCGTCATCGAAGCCATCGAGGCGAAGTACGAATTGCTGCCGCGTGGCGTGTACACGATGAAGGGGCACGCGTCCGGCTTCGTGCCGGTGGACGTGGGCAAGAAACTGCCGCGCGAGCTGCTGGAGGCGGAGAACGCGCTGCAGATCGCGAAGGTGGCCGCCGCCGACAAGTACGCGCCGGACAGCTACTTGAAGGCTGACGCGGCCCTGCAGCAGGCGGAGAAATACCAGGTGCAGAAGCCGGGCCAGAAGCCGGTGATCACCATGGCTCGTGAAGCGGCCGTGCGCGCCGAGGACGCCCGGGTCATCGCCATTCGCCGGCAGATCGCCGAGCACCAGGAGCAGGAACGCCAGGCGGCCGCGGCCCGGGAGAAGGAGGCGCGAGACAAAGCCGAGGCCGAAGCGCAGCAGCGCGCGAAAGCGGAAGCGGAAGCCCGCGCCGAGGCCGAGCGCCGCGCGCAGGCGGAAGCGGACCGTCTTGCCGCCGAGAAGGCCAGGGCTGAAGCGCAGGCCGCCGCTCAGGAAGCGGATCGCCAGCGGGCTGCGGCGGAACAGGCGAAGGCGGCGGCGGAACAATCCAAAGCCGAAGCCGATGCCGCGCGCCAGCAGCTCGCCGTCGAAGCCGACAAAGCTCGCCAGGCGGCCGCGGAGGCGGACCGGCTGCGCCAGAAAGCCGAACAGGACCAGGCGCAGCTTCGCCAGCAGTTGCTCGATCAGTTCAACCAGGTGCTGCAAACTCGCGACACCACGCGCGGTCTCATCATCAACATGTCCGACGTGCTGTTCGCCACCGGCCGCTGGGACCTGAAGCCGGGTACGCGCGAGAAGCTGGCGCGGCTGTCGGGCATCATCGTCTCTCATCCCGGATTGCGGCTGCAGGTGGAGGGCTACACCGATGACGTGGGTTCGGATGCGATGAACCAGCGCCTCTCCGAGCACCGCGCCGATTCGGTCCGCGATTTCCTGGTCTCCCAGGGCATCAACGACGCCAACGTTACCGCGCAGGGCTTTGGCAAAACCAATTTCGTCGCGGACAATCGCACCGCCGCGGGCCGGCAGCAGAACCGGCGCGTGGAACTGGTGGTGTCGGGAGAGATCATCGGCACCAACATCAACGCGATCCGAACGCAGCCGGCGGCGGTGTCTCAGCCGTAAAGTGTCCCTGGGGCAGCGCGTGGCGCCGCCCGGCAACTGACCCGTGAGACGCCATGTGGAGCAGCGCCAGGCGCTGCTCCTGGGCAGATCGGATCTGCGCTTTTCAGAACTTGTAGTCGGTCGGCTTGATGCCTTTCAGCCGCAGATACACAATCAACTGGCCGCGATGGTGCGTGGTGTGGTTCCACGCCAGCATGAGCACTTCATGGCCAGACATGGACTGGCCTTCCATCTTGTAAGACTTCTGAATCGCGTCTTCGGTCAGCTTTCCCAGTTCGGCGTTGCTCCAGTCGAACGACGCACGCACGAATTTCACCACGGTGTCCTTGTCGAGGACCGCGGGTTTCTCCAGTGGCGCCTTGTCGCCGCTGAGCATGGAGAAGAAGTAGTTATTCGCCTGGGCGATGTGAACCAGTTGTTCGGCGAAACTCATCTCCTCGGGCACGGGCTTGAAGCCATAGGACTCCGCCGGCATCTGCTCGGCGATGGCGACGGTGTAGTCTCCGGCGGTCTTCCAGTGTTTCGCGAAAACGTCGGAATGAGCCGGCGCGGGCGCATCGGCGGCGAACGCGGACACGGCGAACACTGCGCATACATGGATCTCCTTTGGGATGGTTGGTCAGGGTACTGCTCTACAGGAATAGCGCGTCAGGCCCACCCGGCGCAAGCCGTTGGAGGTGCGTCCGGAGGATTCGTGCCGCTTCCCACCTCACAAGCCTGTAGACAATCTACATCCACAGGGAGTAGAATGTCTACATAGCCATGGATCTCCTACGTTTCCTGAAAGCCCGGCGATGGCGCGAGCAGGAGTTGGCGGAAGAACTCCGCAGCCACCTCGAAATGGCGGCGCGCGACCGGGTGGAGCGAGGCGAAGCTCCGGAGGAGGCCAGATTCGCGGCCCGGCGCGAGTTTGGCAACGTGAAGCTGGTCGCCGACGTCACGCGCGAAATGTGGCGCTTTGCGTCGCTGGAACGAATCGCGCGCCAGACCAGGCACGCTTTGCGCGGGATGGCCCGAACCCCCGGTTTCACCATCGCCGCCGCGTTGACGCTGGCCGTCGGGCTGGCCGCGGCTACGATCATCTTCAGCGTGGTGAATACGGTGCTGCTGCGGCCGCTCCCGTTTCCGCAGTCCGATCGGATCGTGACCGTTTCCGAGGCGATTCCCTTCTTCGGGCCCCGCCCAACGGTGGTCACTCTGGGCGAATACCTCGCGTGGCGCGATTCCGGCGTCTTCTCGCGCTGCGCCGCGCTGGAGATCACCAGCGGCGACACCATCACCGGGGCGGGAACGCCGGAGCGGCTGGACGGCGCAGAGGTCACCGCCGGTTTCTTCCGGGTTTTCGGCATCGCACCGGTGGCCGGCCGCGATTTTCGGGCTGGCGAAGACGCCCCGGGAGGTCCGGGGATCGTCGTACTCAGCCATCAGCTCTGGTCGAGAAAGTTCCACGCGGACCCGGGCATCATCGGGAAGTCCATCCACCTGGGCGAGTCGCTCCGGACCGTTATCGGCGTCATGCCGGCGGGCTTCGATTTCCCGCGGCACTCCGACATGGCCGACTTTATGTCGTGGACGCCCGAGACCACCGAGTACTGGACACCCCTACGCATCAATGCGCGGATGGTCGTGAATGGCAATTACGATTATCTGGTCCTCGGCAGACTGCCGCCGGGGATCGCTCCCGCCACCGCGCAACGCCGCCTGCAGGCCATCTCTCACCGCGTCAAGGAGGAACAGGCCACGACCACCACGGACCTATCCTTTCGCGACCAGCTCCGCCTCGCCATCCCGAAGCTCGTGGTGCACGCCGACCCGCTGGTAACCACCATGACCAGTGGGATTCGCTCCAGTCTCTGGATGCTGTTTGCGGCGGTCGGTGTGCTGCTGGCGCTCATCTATGCGAACCTGGCTGGCCTGTTTCTCACTCGCGGCGCCGGGCGCCTGCGCGAGATGGCCGTTAGACAATCACTGGGGGCCGGCGCGTGGCAGATGTTCCAGGAGAGACTCGTCGAGGGCGCCGTATTCGGCGCATTCGCCGCCACGCTGGGGATCCTGCTGACCGTCCTGGGCAGTGCCGTGATTCGTGACGTTGGCGGCAGCTATCTTCCGCGCCTGTACGAGCTGACGCTGGATGGCCGCGTACTCATTTTCCTGGCCGCCCTGGCCATGGGCGCATCGCTGTTGTTCGGCGCGGTTCCGTGGTTCATGCACAGGCGAGTGGATCTTGCCGCGCGCCTGCATGAAAGCGGACGCACGGCTACGGGTGGCCGCACTGAGCGGAGTCTCCGATCATGGCTGGTGGCCTCTGAGATCGCTCTCTCCGTGGTGCTGCTGGTGGGCGCCGGGTTGCTCCTCGAAAGCTTCCGGCACGTTCTCCACGCCGATCCTGGTTTCGACACCAACAATCTGCTGACCGCGGACGTCGGCCTGCCCTGGAAGAAGTTTCCGGAATCGGTTCAAAGGTACCAGCAATTCGAGCGGTTGCTGAATGCCGTTCGAAGGCTGCCAGGCGTCGAGTCCGCATAAATGGTAAACGCGATCCCGCTCACCGGTGAGACCATGATCGACACCCTCCACCCCGTGGTCGGCGACGGCGCGGCGGGAGCCGCCGATCATGTGGAAATGCGCGTCGCCGATCCGGACTATCTGCGCACCATGCACATGCCGCTGATCAGCGGCCGTTGGTTCCGCGAGGGCGATCGCGAGGACGGAACCGTCGTCAACCAGCGGCTGGCGAGCCGGTTCTGGCCGGGCGACAATCCGATCGGCCGCCGGCTGCAGGAGGGCGACAATCCCCCGTTCACCGTGATCGGCGTGGTCGGCGACGTACGCGACGCCACTCTCGAACGCGAGCCCGGCAATCAATGTTACCGTTCGGCAGCGGCGGACGTATGGGGTGGGATGACATTCGTGGTCCGGACGCGCATCGCGCCGTTGAGTGTGCTGCCGGAGTTGCGCAAGGCGCTGCTCCAGGTGGATCCCGAACAGCCCCTTGCCCACGTGCGCACCATGCGCGAGATTGCCGATGCCACCACTCTGCCGCGGCGTTTCGAGACATGGCTGCTGGCGTCGTTTGCCGCGACGGCGTTGTTCCTGGCCGCGTTGGGCGTGTTTGGCGCGCTGTCGCTTTCGGTGGCCCGCAGGAAGCGCGAGTTCGGCATCCGCATGGCCATGGGCGCCACCACTCATCGCGTGCTGCGCCTGGTGCTGGGGGAAGCCTCGCTGGTGCTGGCCGCCGGAGTCGCCGCCGGACTTGTCCTCGCCATGCTGTCTGTCCGGTTCGTAGCCAGCCTGCTCTACGGTGTCGGCGCCACCGACCCACGCGTCTACCTCGTGTCCGTCGTGGTGCTGGTTGCGGCCGGCGCCGTTGCCTGCTGGCTGCCCGCCCACCGCGCCGCGCGCACCGACCCGGCCGTGGTGTTGCGAGAAGAGTAGGCGGGTATGGCATAATCGCACAGTGATCCCCATGAACAAAACCCTGACGTTCTGCCTTTCCCTGGTCGCCACCGCGGCCATGTCTGTACCGTGTTTCGCGCAGGAGCCGCCCGCGAATCCGCTCAGCGTGGGTGAGAAAACGGTGTACTCCTACCTCGCCCAAAACGCGGTCGCCGGCGCCGCGAAGATGCCGGAAGAGAACTATTCGTTCCGGCCGACTCCGGACGTGCGCACGTTCGGCCAGCTTGTCGGCCACATCGCCGATGCTAATCATATGTTTTGCGCGCTCGTGCTTGGCGATCCGCCGGCTGCCACGAGCGTCGAAAAAACGAAGACCACCAAAGCCGATCTGGTGCAGGCGCTGAAGGATGCTGTCGCCTACTGCGACAACGCCTACGCCGGGATGACCGACGCCAAGGGCCTCGATATGGTGAAGCTCATGGGGCGCAGCTTCCCGAAGCTGACGGTCTTGTCGATCAACTCCGCGCACACCGATGAACACTACGGCAACATGGTCACCTACCTGCGCATCAAGGGCATCGTGCCGCCGACCAGCGAACAGAGGACGCCGCCGCCAGCCGCCAAGCCCGCCGCCGACGAGAAGAAGTAGCGCTCAGCCGCTCGCGCGTGCCTCGATGGCCGCTCGCCGTACGTTCACCGTGGCCAGCAGCAGCAGTCCGCCCACGAAGAACGTCACCAGCGAGAGAATCGCCAGCCGGTAGCTCCCGGTGAGCTGCAGCGCCAGACCGAACAGCAGCGGGCACAGCCAGCTCGTGCCTTTGTCGCTGATCTCGTAAACGCTGAAGTACTCACCCTCGCGGCCTTTGGGGATCATCTGCGCGAACAGCGAACGGCTCAGGGCCTGGGTGCCGCCCAGAACGAGCGCCACCACCGCGGCCGCGATGAAGAACTGAGTCCGGTTGCGGACCGAGACGTACATCGCCACCAGCACTCCCGTCCAGATCAGCAGGCTGACCAGCACGGCGGGCTTCGCCCCCATCCACCGCGCCATCCGGTCGAACAGCAGATTGCCGAAGAAGGCGACGAACTGCACCATCAGAATCACCATGGTCAGGTCCGCCATGGAGATCTTCAGTTCGTCGTTTCCAAACTGCGCGGCCAGCGCGATCACCGTCTGCACGGCATCGTTGTAGATGAGGTACGCAAGCAGGAAGCGCAGCGTCTGCGGATAGCGGCGCATCTCACTGAGGGTGGCCGCGAATGCGCGGAAGGTGCTGGTGAGTCCGTCGCCAGCGCCGCGCACCCGACCGGGCGGCCGGTCGCGAAGGCACGCCAGCGGGATCAGAGTGAACAGCGCCCACCATACGCCCGCTGACGCCAGGTTGATGCGCACCGCCAGGCCCTCGGAGATGCCCAGCGCGCCAGCCCTCGCGAAAAGCGCCAGATTCAGTGCCAGCAGCAGGCCGCCGCCGAGGTATCCGATGCCCCACGCTCTTGACGACACCGTGTCGCGTTGTTCCGGCGGCGCGATGTCCGGCAGGAACGAATTGTAGACCACAATCGAGGCGCCAAACGCCAGATTCGCGATTAGAAACAGGATGCCGCCGGTGAGCCAAGCGCCTCCGGTCAGCAGGAACATCGCCGTCGTCGCCAGCGCGCCAGCGTAGGCGAACGCGCCCATCAGCCGTTTCTTGTGCGCGCTGAAATCCGCGACGGTGCCCAGAATGGGCAGCGCGACCACCTGCGTCAGCACCGAGAGCGAGACCAGATAACTCCACCACGACCGCGGGTCCACCGGAATGCCCAGCGGGTGGATCAGCCCGTCCGGGCCGGCGCCGGCCTTCGCGAGGGCGGTCAGATACGGCCCAAGGAACAGGGTGACCACGGTGGTGGCGAACGTGGAATTCGCCCAGTCGTACATGTACCAGCCGCGCTGCTCGCCCCTGCTGTAAGGCAGTTGTGCCATGGCCGCTCGGCCATTATCGCAATAGTGGGGCAGGCCCTCGGCGTACGGCGGCCGGCCCTCGACCTGCGGCGGCCTCTCAGGCCGCAACCCATCGGCAGGCGGGCCGGGGACCCGGCCCGGAGGGCACCCAGGCGTGGGCCCTGCCCCACTTCGAAAGCCGGAATGGTCGCGGGCTGCGAAGATTCTCGGGTTTAGTGGCCCAGGGTTCCGCCTGTGGGGAAGCCCTTAATAGAATCTTCACGCCTTTTCCATTACTTCTTCAGGGCTTTCCGCCTACGCTCGTATGGAGCGATCCGAGATGGAGGCGCGGAACGATATGGCACTCGCCCTTGAAAAGATGCTGATCCCTGCCGTGACTCGGCCCGAACGGCCGGCCGGAGCCGAGGGAGGCGCCCGCCTGGGTGTCGTAGTGATTTTCACCTCCGTCGAGTCCACCGTGCACGCTCTTCGGAGGGCTGGCGCTCTGGCCACCCGGCTCAGCGCCCACATCACGCTGGTGGTCCCGCAGGTGGTACCATACCCTCTGCCGCTCACCAGTCCACCCGTGCTGCTGGACTTCAGCGAGCGGCGGTTTCGCGTGATCGCCGCGGAGAGCCCTGTCGACACCACCGTCCGCCTGTATCTTTGCCGCGACCAGATGGAGACTCTGGCGGCGGTGCTGGAACCTCACTCGCTAATTGTTCTGGGCGGGCGAAAACGATGGTGGCCAACCGAGGAGAAGCGCCTGGCCCGGAAGCTGCGGCGCGCCGGTCACGAAGTGATTCTCGAGGAAACGGAGTAACAACAATGCTCGATTTGTTTTACATCGCGGTAGGCGTTTTGTTTCTGCTGATCTGCTGGCCATTCACCAAGGCCTGCGACAAGCTCTAGGGGGATCGAATGGATTACGTCATTGCCGGCATTACCTCGCTCGGTCTGTTTGTGTATCTGCTTTACGCGCTGCTCAAGCCGGAGAAGTTCTAGGAGAATGCCGAAAATGTTGGAAAACCGCTTGCTGACGCGCGCGGCTCGGAGGGAAAATCGATGACCGCTGCCGGAATCCTGCAGATTGCGTTGTTCTTTGGGGTGATCCTGGTGTGCACGAAGCCACTGGGAGCCTACATCGCTCGTGTTTTCGAAGGAAAGCGGACATTCCTGCATCCCGTTCTGCGATGGCTGGAAGTCCTCACTTACAAAGCGGCCGGCGTGCGCGAAGACGTGGAACAGCGCTGGACGCAATATACGGCCTGCGTACTCAGCTTCAGCATCTTCGGGTTTGTGATCCTGTATGTGCTGCAGCGCGTGCAGGCGTATCTGCCGTTTAACCCCCAGAATTTCGGGACGCCGGTGGTTCCGCCGGACGGCGCATTCAACACGGCGGCGAGCTTCCTGACGAACACGAACTGGCAGGGCTATAGCGGCGAGGCGACCCTCAGTTACCTCGTGCAGATGGCCGGCCTCACCGTGCAGAACTTCGTCTCGGCTGCGGCAGGGCTGGCCATCGCCATCGCGGTAGTGCGTGGATTCGCCCGGAAAGAGGCGAAGACCATCGGCAATTTCTGGGTGGATCTTACGCGCGGCACTTTGTATATCCTGCTGCCGATCTCCATTGTCGCGGCGCTTTTCCTGTGCTCGCAGGGAGTCATTCAGAACCTGAAGCCTTACACCACGGTAACCACCGTGGAAGGCGCCAAACAGACCATCGCGCAGGGGCCCGTGGCGTCGCAGGAAGCCATCAAGGAACTCGGCACTAACGGCGGCGGCTTCTTTGGCGCGAACTCGGCTCACCCCTTCGAGAATCCGACGCCGTTGACCAACTTCGTGGAGATGTTCCTTCTGCTGGTGATTCCCGCGGCGCTGACATACACCTTCGGGAAGATGGTTGGCGATACGCGCCAGGGCTGGGCCATTTTTGCCGCCTTCACGATAATGTTCCTGGCGGGCGTGTTTGTCTGCTATGGCTTCGAGCAGGCCGGCAATCCCATGATGGCGAAGCTGGGGCTGCAGAGCGCGGCCACCGCCGGCCAGCCGGGCGGCAACATGGAGGGCAAGGAAGTCCGGATGGGCATCGTCAACTCCACCCTGTTCGCCACCGTCACTACCGACACCAGTTGCGGCGCCGTCAACTCCCAGCACGACAGCTTCACGCCCATCGCCGGCCTTGTACCGATGCTCAACATGATGACGGATGTGGTCATCTTCGGCGGCGTGGGCGCGGGCTTGTACGGAATCCTGATTTACTGCATTCTCGCAGTGTTCATAGCCGGGCTGATGGTGGGCCGCACCCCCGAGTATCTGGGCAAGAAGCTGGAGCAGAAGGAGGTGAAGATGGCCATGCTGGCGGTCATTGCGACCTCCGCCTGCATTCTGGTGTTCAGCGCCCTTAGTTCGGTGGTCCAGTTCAAAGCGAAGGGCTACTGGAACCCGCCGGGCCCGGCCATCGCCAACATGAACAACAACGGTCCCCATGGGTTCAGCGAGATCCTGTATGCGTACGACAGTGCCACCGGGAACAACGGCAGCGCCTTTAACGGCATCACCGCCAACACGCCGTATTACGATCTCACGCTCGGCCTGGCCATGCTCATTGGCCGCTTCCTGTTCCTGATCCCGATTCTGGCGGCGGCGGGGAGCCTGGCGGCCAAGAAGAAGGTGCCGGTGACCAGTGGAACATTCCCCACGCACGGGCCGCTTTTCGTGGGCCTGCTGGTGGGGACGGTGATCATCGTTGCCGCACTGACGTACTTCCCGGCGGTTTCGCTGGGACCGATCGTGGAGCATTTCCTGATGACTAGCGGCAAGCTCTTCTCCACCGTTCTGCTGCCGCTGGGGAGCTAAAACATGTCTACAGTCACCACAGCGCCACCACCAGCACCGAACGCTCCGCAGGACGACCCAACCTCGCTGCTTCCCCGGAAGCTGGCGCGGTCTCGTCCGTTGTTCGATCGCGACATTGTCAGCCGGGCCATCCAGGCGTGCTTCCCTAAGCTGAATCCGGTCACGCTGATGAAGAACCCGGTGATGTTCGTCGTGGAAGTGGGCGCCGCGCTCACCACGGTATATGTCGTGCGCGACATCTTCACCGGCGCGCCGGGCCTCGGGTTTGGCATTCAGATCGCCATCTGGCTATGGTTCACGGTGTTGTTCGCCAATTTCGCTGAGGCCATGGCGGAAGCGCGCGGCAAGGCCCAGGCGGACAGTCTGCGCAAGACCAAGACGGATTCTCTGGCCAAGAAACTGGGCGCCGGCGACAAGATCGAGCAGGTGCCGGCCTCCGCGCTGCGCTTCGGCGACGTCGTGCTGTGCGACGCCGGCGACCTGATTCCCGGCGACGGCGAAGTGATTGACGGCATCGCCACCGTGGATGAATCGGTAATCACCGGAGAGAGCGCCCCGGTGATTCGCGAATCCGGCGGCGACCGCAGCGCCGTGACCGGCGGCACCAAGGTGCTGTCCGACCATATCCGCGTGCGCATCACTTCGAATCCCGGCGAGACCTTCCTCGATCGCATGATCGCCCTGGTGGAGGGCGCGGAGCGGCAGAAGACGCCTAACGAGGTCGCGCTCAATATCCTCATTGCCGGCCTGACACTGATCTTTCTGCTGGCGGTGGTCACGCTGCAGCCGTACGCGGTTTTCAGCGTGGCGCAGATGGGCGCCGGCCAGGTTCCCAGCGTGGCCGTACTGGTCTCCCTGCTGGTGTGTCTGATCCCCACCACCATCGGCGGCCTGTTGTCGGCCATCGGCATTGCCGGCATGGATCGGGTGATGCAACACAACGTGCTGGCCATGAGCGGCAAGGCCGTGGAGGCGGCGGGCGACGTGAACTCGCTGCTGCTGGACAAGACCGGCACGATCACGCTGGGCAATCGCCAGGCGGTGGAATTCCTGACCATCAACGGCGTCACCGCCGAAGAACTGGCTGACGCCGCGCAGCTTTCCAGTCTCGCCGACGAAACGCCCGAGGGCCGCTCGGTGGTGGTGCTGGCCAAGGAAAAATACGGCCTGCGTGGCCGCCACATTCCGGAAAATGAAGCGACATTTATTCCCTTTTCCGCCTACACCCGCATGAGCGGCGTCGACTTCCAGGGACGCCAGTTGCGCAAGGGCGCCACCGAGGCCATCTGCCGCTTCGTGGTGGAGCATGGCGGCGAGGCGCCGGCGTACTTCCAGGAGATGAGCGACCGCATTTCGCGCAACGGCGGCACCCCGCTGGCCGTCTGCGACGGGAAGCGGCTGCTGGGCATCATCCACCTCAAGGACATCGTCAAGGGCGGCATGAAGGAGCGCATCGCGCAGCTCCGCCGCATGGGCATTCGCAGCATCATGATCACCGGCGACAACCCGCTGACGGCGGCGGCGATCGCGGCCGAAGCCGGCGTCGACGACTTTCTGGCGCAGGCCACGCCCAAGGACAAACTCGAATACATCCGCAAGGAACAGGGCAACGGCCGGCTGGTGGCCATGACCGGCGACGGCACCAACGACGCGCCCGCGCTGGCCCAGGCCGACGTCGGGCTGGCCATGAACACGGGCACCATGGCGGCCAAGGAAGCCGGCAACATGGTGGACCTGGACAGCAACCCCACCAAGCTCATTGAAGTGGTGGCCATCGGCAAGCAGTTGCTGATCACCCGTGGCGCGCTGACCACGTTCTCCATCGCCAACGACGTGGCCAAGTATTTCGCCATCATCCCGGCCATGTTCATGGCGACGTATCCGGCGCTGGGCAAGCTGAACATCATGGGTCTGCACACGCCGCAGAGCGCGGTGCTGGCGGCGGTGATCTTCAACGCGCTGATCATCATCGCGCTGGTTCCGCTGGCGCTGCGCGGGGTCAAGTACCGGCCCGTGGACGCGGCCAGCCTGCTGCGGCGCAATCTGCTGATCTACGGGGTGGGCGGCATCATCGCGCCGTTCCCGGGTATCTGGGCCATCGATCAATTGCTGGCCTTGTTCCATCTGGCATAGGAGGTTCGACTATGTGGCAACAACTTCTCCCCGGACTTCGCATCACCGTCTTCTTCACGGTTCTGTGCGGTCTGGTCTACCCGCTGGCCATCAGCGGCATCTGCCAGCTTGTGTTTCCCCATCAGGCCAACGGCAGCCTGATCCCGGTGAATGGAAACCTGGTGGGGTCGGAGCTGATCGCCCAGGGCTTCACCAGGCCGGAATACTTCCAGCCGCGCCCGTCGGCCGCCGGTAACGGTTACGATCCCACGGCCTCCGGCGGATCGAACTACGGACCCACCAACAAGAAACTGATCGACCGCGTGCAGGCATCGGTGGAGCAATTTCGCAAGGACAATCCGGACTACCACGGGGCCATTCCCGCCGATCTGCTCACCGCCTCGGGCAGCGGCCTCGATCCGCACCTAAGCCCCGATTCGGCTCTGGCGCAGGCGCCGAGGGTGGCCAAAGCCCGCGGCGTGGCGCTGGAGCGCATCAACACGCTGATCGCCAGCCTGACCGAGGCGCCGGACCTGAGCGTGCTTGGCGAGCCGCGCGTGAACGTGTTGAAGCTGAATCTCGCTCTTGACCGACAGTTCCCGCGCAGGTAGGCCTTATACTGACGGGTGTGCGACGGAAGATCGGGATGTGGGGCGGGTTAGCGAGCTGCGCGGCGGTTTCCAATCGGCGCCAGCACAGGCTGAAGCCTGTGCCACCATGTGCTGACAAGCTCTTGATAAAAGGTGGCACAGACTTTAGTCTGTGTGCGCGGGTTACAAACCCGCGCGCAGGATACAATCCTGCCCCACAAACGAGAGAAGGCGGCCTGAGAGCCTGCCCCACACTGGCACCGCCTGAGGCTGAATATGGCGCGTGAGCTACGCCGAAGAACGCCCGAGGAGTTGCTGCTCGAAGCTCAGGCCGAGGAAACCAGCGCGCGGACAGGGCGGCTCAAGATCTTTCTGGGCTATGCTTCGGGCGTCGGCAAGTCGTTCCGCATGTTCGACGAGGCGCGGCGGCGGCGCGAGCGCGGGGAGGACGTGGTGGTGGCCGCCGTGCAACCGGTCATGTCCGGGGAAGTGGTCGAGCTTCTGAAGAATCTGGCAGTGATCCCGCTCCGGACCGCCGGGGAGGAAACCGCCATCGATCTGAACGCGGTCATCGCGCGCCATCCCGGTGTCTGCGTGATCGACGGACTGGCTTATGACAACCCGGCGGGCTGCCGGAATCCCACCCGCTGGCAGGACGTCGACGAGATGCTGCGCGCGGGCATTTCGGTGATCACCTCCATCAACATCCAGTACGTCGCCGAGATGCGCCAGTTGATCGAATCGGTCACCGGCAAGCGGGTCACCCCGACGGTGCCCATGAGCTTCATCCAGAGCGCCGACGAAATCGAGATCGTGGACGCTCCCCCGGAAGAGCCCATAGAGCGCTCGCCGGAACAGCAGATGAACGCCGTGAAGCGCGAGCAGCGGCTCTCCCGTTTGCGGGAACTGGCGCTGGTGCTGGCCGCCGACGTAGTGGATCACCAGTTGACCGAGTACCTGCGGTGCCACGGCATCCAGCAGCACTTCAGCACCAACGAGCGCATTCTGGTGTGCATCACGCCGCGGGCGAACGTGCACGAGATGATCGAGACGGGCCGCAGCATCGCCGAGAAATTCCATGGGGAGTTGATCGGCGCCTATGTCCACCAGCCGCATATCTCGGCGGCGGATCAGGCCGCCCTCGACCAGAAGCTGACCATGGCGCGCTCCGCCGGCGCCAGCATCGAGATCCTGCACGGCGAGGACCCCGTCGACGCGATTCTCCATTTCGCCCGCGCGCGCGGAATCACCCAGCTCTTTATCGGACACAGCCAGCGCGACGGACTGTGGTCGCGCCTCCTGGGGAACCCGGTCGACAAGTTCATTCATCGGTCCAGAGGAATGGATGTGCGAATATTTCCTCAATAGGCCATGGCCGATCAACGGACCGGGAAACTGAAGATCTTCATGGGATACGCGGCCGGGGTCGGCAAGACGTATCAGATGCTCGAAGAAGCGCAGGAGCTCAGGGCGCAGGGCGTGGACGTGGTGGTCGGCTACTTCGAGCCGCACGGCCGCAAGGACACTATCGCCCGCTCGGAGGGGCTGGAGTTCGTTCCGAGGAAGAAGGTCGACTATCGCGGTTCGTGCTTCGAGGAGATGGACACCGACGCCATCCTGGCGCGTCACCCCGCGGTGTGCGTGGTGGATGAGTTTCCGCATACCAACGTGCCCGGTTCCGAGCGCCTGAAGCGCTGGGAAGACGTGCAGCGGCTGCTCGACGCCGGCATCGACGTGCTGGCTACCATGAACATCCAGCACCTGGAGAGCCTGAACGACCAGGTCTGGCAGATCACCGGCATCCGGGTTCGCGAAACCGTACCGGACTGGGTGGTGCAACAGGCCGATCAGGTGGTGATGGTGGACGTCACCCCGCGGGCGCTGCTCAATCGTCTGGAGCGGGGCGTGGTGTATGGGCGCGAGAAGGCCGAGCGCGCCCTGCAGAATTTCTTTCGCGAATCCACGCTGGTGGCGCTGCGGGAAATGGCGCTTCGCCAGACCGCTCACGAAGTGGAGCACCGCAGCCTGGCCGAACCGGCCGACGCCTGGGCCGGACACGGCGCGGGCGGCCACCCCGGCACGCACCATCGGATCCTGGTGCTGGTGACCGCCGATCCCGAGACGGCCATGCTGATTCGCCGCGCCAAGCGCGTGGGCGACTTCCTGGACGCGGAGTGCTTCGCCGTCACCGTGCAAGCCTCCGGCAATTTGAACGGGCTGCCGGAAAGCGCCCGCGAGGCCATCGAGCGCCATCTCAACTTCGCCCGAAACCTGCACATCGAGACACGCATTCTGGTGGGCGACGAGGTGGCCATGGCGCTGGTGGACTTCGCGCGCCGGAATCAGATTACCCAGATCTTCCTGGCGCGGCCTCGCCAGCGGGATTGGCGCTCGTTGTACGGCCGCGACCTGATTCAGCGAATTGTCGGCCTCGCCAGAGACATGCAGGTGGTGATTGTGTCCGAGCGGGAACCCGTTGCCGGCGTTACCGGTTAGGCCGGGAGTGGGTTCTTCCGGAAATGCAATGCGCATAGCCTGTTTTCAATCACTTGCGTGGGCTCCTCTGATCGGCCCGGACAAAGGTGATGCCGCGGCATTTTCATGGCCGGGGATGAACGGTCCCGCTCATCGGCGGTTTCGTTTCGTTGCACGGGATCGGGCATGGGGGGAACATGAGCCGGTTCGGACACCGGTTGGAGCGTTCCCAATTCCCCCTTCGCGGGCGGCGCGGGCCTCCACTCTGCGCAGCGTGTGGAGCTGATCGAGGTTGCGAAAGGCGCCACGCTGGAGGGTGGTGGCGTTGGCGGAGCCGCGCTGGGCGACCATGCCCTTCCGAGGAAAGGGGCGGCAGCCCTTGTCCCCGCCTCAACGCTGAATCAGGGGGTGCATCCCCGCACGCCGGCTGAAACCGTCGCCTGGGACCCCGGCCTTTATATACCTTGACACGCATATGCTCTGTGGAGTATATTAAGAGAGTGGAATCTGTGTTCGAAGTCATTGCGGAGCCGAACCGCCGCGCGATATTGAGCCTGCTGGTCTCATCCCAACAGTCGGTGGGAGAGATCGAGCGGCAGCTTCGTATGCCGCAGCCGGCCGTGTCAAAGCACCTGCGAGTGCTGCGCGAGGCCGGTTTCGTGGAATCCACGGTGGACGCACAGCGCCGTCTCTACCGGCTGAAGCCGGAACCGCTTCAGGAGGTGGATGCCTGGCTGGCTCCGTTCCGCCGGTTCTGGTCCGCTCACCTAGATGCTCTCGAACGCCACCTCGACCGCATGGATCAATCGACACCAACGAAAAGGAAAACAAGGAGAAGAAGATGACCGATCGCGAGCAATACACACCGGGTCCCGCCAGCGGGGCGCAGGTGCGAAAGGACGGAGAGAAGTGGACGCTCATTCTCGTCAGAGAACTGCGCCACTCGCCGGAAAAAGTCTGGCAGGCGCTTACCGAACCGGCGCATCTGCGCGAGTGGGCTCCCTTTGTGGTGGATGGGAGCCTGGGTACGGCTGGAACCACGGTGAATTTCACCTGGGTGGGAGCGCCCACGCCGCAGGAAACAACAGTGACGCGAGCCGACGCTCCCAGCCTGCTTGAGTACAACGATATCCGCTGGGAACTCGAAGCCTCTGGTGGCGGCACGCGCCTGACGCTGTGGCACAACATCGATCGCCGCTTCATCTCGTGGGGCGCCGCAAGCTGGCACATTGCTTTCGATGTTCTGGAACGCCTTCTCAGCGGAGCGCCCATCGGCCGCATCGTGGGCGCCGAGGCCATGAAGTTCGAGGGCTGGCAGCGATTGAGCGCAGAGTACGCAAAACAGTTCGGCGCCGAGACGCCCGGTTGGACGCCCCGGGCGGCTCAGGAATCGTCAATAAGGAGGTCCCAATGAATTGGAACAAATGGATTCGGCAGAGCCACCGCTGGCTGTCCATTGCCTTTACGGTGGGCGTCATCGTCAACGGCGTCGCCGTGGGACGGGGGAAGTATACCGCATGGGTGGGCCTCCTGGCGCTGCTCCCGATGGCCTTGCTCCTGTTCAGCGGCCTGTACTTGTTCGTGCTGCCGTATGCCAGCAAGTGGGGCAGCGCGCGACGCACCGGCTGAACGGGCCGCCGGTGGCACGACGATGGCCCGGAGGCGTGGGGCTGAGCGGCGGCTACCGCCTTCGGGCCACGCCGGCGAGCGCCTGACCGCGCACCGCCAGCGGTTCAGGCCGCAGGAGTGCGAGGAGGCGACGTTGGCGATGCTGAGCCCAACTTCCGTGTGGCCGAGCGTCCACTCACGATCCGTCCAGATCTAACCATCGGGCGTTTGAACTAAGCTGCTGGCGCGGTCGACGCTACTGCGTCGGTTTGTCGGTGTCTTTCGTTCCTGGTTTCGCTTCTTCCTTGTCGTCAACGGGTTTGGAGAGATGGAGTTTGCGCATCTCTTTGGCTCCGACCTCGGGATCCACAGGCGTGACCTTGATCATCGTTGCCATCGTTCCGGCGGTCCATTTGAAGTAATAGGTTTTGCCCGCCTCCGCCTCAAACCGGGCCCGCTCGTTTTCCTTCTGCCTGGCTTGATTGAGGGCCGCCGCGGCGGACATGACGGCGCTTCCGTAGTACATCTTGGGCAATCCGGAGATCACAACAGTCCCCGGCGGCACTTCCATGAACGCGTATTCGCTGTTGAGGAGTTTGGCGAGATGAGTGTCGTTGACATAGAGCTCGTCGTGTGAGGCCGAGCCGGTAAACCTGTACACGCGGTAGATACAGACGATGGCTTTGCCGCTGGATGGCGCGGGAAGTACGGCGGGAGTCTTGGAATCCTGTGCGACGGCGACGGGCCCGGTGAAGAGAAACGCCATCACACTGAATGCGAGCAGAAGGCTTGCGGGTGACCTGCAAGCTCCCCTTGGGCAAAACGCTGCGACGCCACTGAAAACGGTGTTACGCATAGGAGCGCTCCTTTCCCCAGGTTCGGAATCTGGTGGAAGTATAGCAGGTTGCGCCCACCCTGCCCACGACCTTCTCCGGCGTCGGAACCGCATACTTTGTCCACTCCGCGAGCGCCGCGCCGCTCACGTCGCGGTCTGCCAGCAGCTCCGGGGCGACGACCACGAATAACGTTTTCGCTGTCGGCTGGGGGACCGGCACGGCGTCGCCGGTCTCCACTCCCGTTATGGGAACCTTAGGCCTGGTGATCACGGGCTGCCTGATCGTCTTCATCGCCCTGTTGTTGTCCCGGCGCCATCAGCGCGCGTGATTGTCTCACAACCGGCAGGGTTCGAGACAGGCGGCGCGGACCCTGAAATAAAGGCCTCCAGCGTCCCAAGAGTCAGTCCCGAAATGTCGTTCTAAAACCAGACACTGTCTTTGTCTCTCGCCTTCCAGATTTCGCGCTTCTCCGAATCCACTTGGCTGGTTCGTCGCCGTCCCGGACTTTGACCAAGCCACTCGGAGATTGCGCTGGCCGTGTCCGTCCCGCTGTGTGAACGTCTGCCCGTAAGCTAAGTCGAACTTCCGGACTCCCGGCATCGTATGTGTTTTCGAGGCTGACTCGCCGCCAACCTCTCGATTCCTACCGGAGAGTCCAGTCGGTGTTACGGTTTGTCCATTGACCTGGCGAGCAAGCCGCGCGTAGAATGGGGCGGAGGCAAGCAGATGAAGGCCATACTATTGATTCTTATTGCAGTTCTGATCCCTGCCGCAGCGCAGGAGCAGCGCCGCGCTTATGACCACCCGAGGGTGACGGGCTATGCCGTCGACAACTGCCTCTACTTCGGCGAGACGTGTGGCAAACCCGCGGCCGATGCCTTCTGTGACCGCAGGGGCTATCGCGAATCGGAGAGCTACCGGGTGGCTCCCGCACGCCCCACAATGGTTCTTGGAGAGGACCGCACCTGCGATGCGGACTTTTGCGTCGGTCTTCGTGACGTGGTCTGCGTCGGCACCTCGAACTCGGACGACTTGAGGCGCCTGGACTCCGAGTTTCCCCTGGAGCTCAATACCGATCGCGAGGGAGCTGACTACCACAACTTCGCCCTCCGGGAGCCAAGTGCGGAGCTTTGCCGCCGGGCCTGCGCCCGCGATTCGAGTTGCAAGGCCTTCACCTATACCAAGCCAGGAACGACGGGCCGCGGAGATACGCCCTGGTGTTACTTGAAGAATGGCGTGCCGGATGCGACACGGCGGGACTGCTGCGTCTCGGGCGTGAAGAAGTACTGAACGAAACCGGGTTACAGCCCGAGCCCAACGCCGCGGGGTTTACCGGCCTTCGGGTGCATCGGCCGCCATTCGAACGTATCACGTGCCCCACAGATTTCTCCGACGAGGCTTTTTTCTTGGGTGCCGACTGTCAACCACCCTTTGGCGCACTACCAGGTTGCAGGTTACGCTGAGCGCAGCTAAAATAGCGCGAGAGTTGGAGGTGCACATGAAAAGACCCGTCCCGGCGGAATCTGCCTCCGCATTCATCGACGAGAAGATCAGGGAACTTGGGGACTGGCGCGGGAAGGCGCTCGCGAAGGTGCGCGGAATCATACACGAGGCAGACCCTGAGATCGTCGAAGAGTGGAAGTGGATGGGGACTCCCGTCTGGTCCCACGGCGGCATCGTCTGCACGGGAGAGACCTACAAGAACCACGTCAAGATGACATTTGCGAGGGGAGCTGCGTTGCAGGACCCTGCAGGTCTGTTCAACTCCAGCCTCGACGGGAATGTCAGGCGCGCCATCGACATCCACGAAGGCGACAAGGTGGATGAGGCGGCCTTGAAGGATCTCATCCGCGCTGCGGTGGCGCTCAATCTCATGGTCAGGAGCAAGCCAAAGCCCCGGCGAGCGAGCAGCAGGCGGGCCGGCTAGCTTCCTCGCTGGTCGCGGCCATATCTCCTCCCACACGGGAAGACGGCACCTGCCTCATATGTAGTCGTGACCGATAAGACATGCGGCGGCAGTGGCGCCGCAAAAATGCGGTTGTCGCCGCGTGTCCCTGGGGCAAAGCCAGGCTGTGATCGCTGGCAACGTCCACTTTAATATCGCGTATCCATCCACATGCGCCGTGCTGCTGCCGCCGCCGGTTTTGCCAACTCGAAAAGCGGCGCCAGCGTGCCCGAGTGGGAACCGGCGCCGGGGATCAACGTCTCGTGGGGGAGAACCGGCCGGTTTTTGCCGTACGCTTTTGAAACGGCGGAAGCCCGTGCGCCGTCGAGGAGTATGAACAGGATGATCCTACGGATTGCCATTCTCGGAGGCCTGTTGTGCGCCGCCGGAACACCCACCATCGCCGCCGATGACGCCACGGAGATCGTACGCAAATCGGCCCGGCACGACCAGGTGAACTGGGAGCGCGCGCACAACTACACCTTCCAGCAGCGCGTGGAGGAACGCAAGGGCGACGGACAAGGGCACTTCGCCACGAAGGAAACCGTCACCTTCGAGACTGTGATCCTGTACGGACAGCCGTTCGAGCGCCGCATAGCGAAGAACGACAAGCCGCTCAGCGATCACGATCAGAAGAAGGAGCAGGAGAAGTTCGACAAGGAGGTGGCGAGACGGAAGCGCGATTCCGAAGAAGGCCGCGCGCAGCAGACGGACGAGAAGGAACTCCGGAAACGGCAGGAGCTGCGAGACGAGATCCTGCGCGCCTTCACCTTCCAACTCGCCGGCGAAGAGAAGATCGACGGACACGACGCGTACGTGATCGGCGCCGAACCCAGGAGCGACTATCATCCGCATTCCCAGGAGGGCACGTTCCTGCAAGCGATTCACGGGAAACTCTGGATCGACAAGGTGGACTACGAATGGGTCAGGATCGACGCTCAGGTGATCCGTCCGGCGCGGTTTGGCCTGTTCATTTTCACGCTCTCGCCCGGCTCGACCATCTACTTCGAGCAGGCGCGCATCAACGACGAGGTGTGGCTGCCGAAGAAAATCATGGTGCGCCTGGATGGCCGGCTGTTGTTCAAGCGCACGGGCGCGGAGGTGGTGGCCGACTTCCGCGATTACCGCCGGTTTCAGACCGACTCCAGGATTACCGGGGTCTCCGATCCGCTCCCGTAGACGGACGCGCGGCGCCAGCCGCGTCCTTGCGATACCAGGCGGAAACGCGGCTCCCGCTGGGTGTCCATTGTAGACTGAGGGGAGTTCCCACTCATCGGGAGGATTCCCAAAACTAATGAGATTGACGATATGCTGCATGGCGGCGACACTGGCTCTGGTGCCGGCCTGCACGGGCGCTCAGAAGAAGGGCGACGTGGCCAGGGGCAAGACGGTCTTTGAAGCGTGCGCCCCCTGCCACAACGTGGATAGCGATGCGAGAAAGCAGGGGCCGTCTCTGAAGGGTTTGTTCAAACACGCCAAACTGGATAACGGGAAGAAGGTGACCGAGGAGAGCGTCCGCGCGCAGATCAACAGCGACGGCCGGCAGATGCCTCACTACCAGGACATTCTGTCGGACCAGGAGAAGGACGACCTCATCGCGTATCTGAAGACGCTGTAGCGGCTGGATTTCCGGGCGCCTGTTGTCCGCGCGGAGCATCCAAACGAACTTCAGGAGAGAGAACCAACAAATGCCAGGCGCAGGCGAGTAGTCTGCCAGGCGCTGCCAGCCGCCGCCAGCGCAAACGTATCCGACTGGAGTGGTCATCGTCGTTTGCAACATCCCCCACGCGCCGTAGCTGAGCTTCCCGTAACTCATATGCGCCATCATCACGCCGCGGCGCAGCATCCAAATGACAGGGGGAATCATGGGACGGCATCGGGTGGTCATCCTGGGGGGCGGCTTCGGCGGCCTGTACACGGCGAAGGCGTTGCGCCGGGCCGCGGTGGAGGTGACGCTGGTGGACAAGCGGAACTTCCATCTGTTCCAGCCGCTGCTCTATCAGGTTGCCACCGGGTCGTTGTCGCCGGGGGAGATCGCTTCGCCGCTGCGCAGCGTCCTGAGCGGCCAGCGGAACACGCGCGTGCTGCTGGGAGAAGCGGTGGATCTGGACCCGCGGCGCAAGGTCCTCATCCTTGCCGATCACGGGGCCGATGGAGAGATCCCGTACGACACGCTGGTGGTGGCCACCGGCGCGCGCGATGCGTGGTTTGGGCATGACGAATGGGCGCAGCACGCCGCGCCGCTTAAGACCATCGAAGAGGCCGTGCGCATCCGGCACAGGATTCTCTACGCCTTCGAGGCCGCCGAGCGCGAGCAGGATCCGGAGAAACGCCGCCAGTGGCTGACCTTCATCGTGGTGGGAGCCGGCGCCACGGGCGTGGAGCTTGCCGGAGCCCTCGGCGAGATCGCGAACGACACGCTGAAGCACGACTTCCGTTCCATCGACCCGAAGCAGGCCCGCATTCTCCTGCTGGACGGGGCAAGCCGCGTGCTGCCGCCGTATCCCGAGGATCTTTCGCGGAAGGCGGAAGCGTCGCTGATCAGAGTGGGCGTGCGGCCGTACGCGGGCGTGCGCGTCGTGGGCATCGACGAATCGGGCGTGAATGTAGAACACGGCGATGGACGAACCGAGCATCTGGCGGCGCGGACGGTCATCTGGGCGGCGGGTGTGCGCGCTTCGGCATTCGGGGAAATCCTGGCCAGGCGCGCCGGTGCGGCGCTGGAAAGAGGGGGACGAGTGGTGGTTGGCCCCGATCTGAGCCTGCCGGGCTACCCGGAAATCTTCGTTATCGGCGACCTGGCGCACACCACCGACCGGCAGGGCCGGCCCCTGCCTGGCGTCGCCCAGGTGGCCATGCAACAGGGGAGCTATGTGGCTCGGCTCATTCGCCGGAAGACCGGAGGCCGGCGGACCGGGGGTGGCGCTCCGAACAAGCCGTTCCGATACCGGGACCGTGGCGACCTGGCAGTGATCGGCCGCGCGGCCGCCGTGGCGCGAATCGGTGGGTTTCATCTGTCCGGATTCCTCGCCTGGCTCATCTGGCTGTTCGTGCATCTGATGTATCTGGTTGAGTTCTCGAACCGCCTGCTGGTATTCATCCACTGGGGCTTCCTGTATCTCACGTTCAACCGGGGCGCGCGGCTGATTACCGGCGCGGAGGGGCCGGAAGAACTCTGATCCTCTTATGCGGTGGCGCACCTGCTGAGCCTCGCAACTTCCAAAAGCCCCTGCCAATTCGAGGTAAGAGTTCCGCGCGGACTGAGAGTCCGCCCCCCGGAGCCACGTAGCCGCAATCCATCGGCGGCCGGGTCGGGGACCCGCCGCAGGCGTGGGCGCCTGCCCCATGCCAACCGCGAGAGGGTCGCGTGGTACATCATGGGCAGCGGTCCGGCAACCTGTCGCCGTGCTACACGGGCTCAGTAACCCGCGGAGAGAACGGTCCTGGGACCCGCGGTTGCGTTGCACTAAGACGAATCGCGGACGGCCCCCACCAGGTGACAATCCGGTCTCGCCCGAGGCACAAAGGCCGATATAGCTATCAGGCGAGGATTCTGGTGCGACCCGGCGATATTAACGGTATCGATGAGCTGCGCAGCACACCCGCGGGCATGGCAAGGGCCGCGCATGCGCGTCGCGTCGCGGTATGGTGCCGTGAGGTCTCCGAGTCGCTTCAGCTTCCTCGCGCCGATCGGGAATGCCTCGAGCGGGCCGCGCTGCTGCACCAGTTTCCCGACATCGTGGCTGACGAGCGCGCGCGCCGCCGTCTGCTGGCGGAGCTGAAAGTCGGCGAGTCCGAACCGTCCTCCGGCGCGCTTGGGCCGGGCACGCTGGAACTGTTGCGGGTGTTTCACCGCCGCTGCGGCCAGCCCGATGCGGGCATCTCCAAACTCGCGGCCGTGCTGGAGATGTGCGATGGGTTCGACGAGGCGTTCGAGATGGATGCGCTGGCTCCGGGCCTCGCCGGCGAGGACGCGCTCAACTCCGCCACCGAGGTGCTGTCGTCGTATCTGCAGGTCTCCTGTGGCTCGGATCTGGTGGATGTCGTCGAACGCCTTCCGGTTTTCCCCACGGCGGCGCACCGCGCACTCAGCCTTCTGTCCGATGAAGACGTCAGCCTGGCGCGGGTGGAATCGGTGGTGGCGGCGGATCAGGTCCTGGCAGGGCACATTGTCCAGTGCGCCAACTCCGCGGCGCACGCCGGTTTGCAGCGGGTTTCCACGCTGCGGCAAGCTCTGGCGTGGATCGGGGCGGATAACGCGTGCAAGGTGGTGGCTGCGGCGTCGTTGAAGCCGCTGTTTGTGTCACGCCATCTTCACAAGCTGTGGAACCACTCCATCGAGGTCGCCGCTACCTGCGAGCGCCTCGCCACGATTTCCCGCAGAGCCGATCCGGAGCAGGCGTTCCTTGCGGGTCTGGTGCACGATGTCGGCCGCCTCGCTCTGCTGCGCCTGCCGCTGGCGGCCACCGAGCGCTACATCCGGCTCATGGATCAGGGATGCCCGCGCGTGCTGGTGGAGCGGGTGTTGTTCGGCGGCACACATATGTCCATCGGCGCCGGCGCGCTGCGAAAGTGGAACTTCAGCGAAGAGATCGTAGACAGCGTCGCCAGCCACCACGCTCCGGAGCAGTACCCCGCTACACTGTCCGCCCTGTTGTACCTTGCCGAAGAATGGTCCAGCGAAGCGGAGGACCTGCCCAGCGCGTTCCGGCTCTCTTTCGCCTCCGGAATCACCGGGGTGAAGGCGGAGTCGCTGGAGAGTCTGGCGCCAGGAACCTCCAGCGTGGACATGCTGCGTTTTGCGGCCTGAGCCACGAATGAACACGAATACAGACGAATAAGGAACAAGATCTTATTCGTGTGTATTCGTGTTCATTCGTGGCCAGTGCTAATCGGTGGCGCTGTAGAACTGCTCGACGCGGAAGGCCTTCTTCCGTCCGTTCGTGGCCACGTGACCGCGAAACTTGAGCTTCGAGTTGATCAGCAGGTCCAGCGGCCTCGCCACCGGGAAATCGAAAGTGAGGATATCGCCGCCGCGGATCTCGAGCAGTTCGGCAACCGTGAGCGTGGGGCCCTGCAGCCGCGCATCCACGAGCGTGGAAGCGGGCTTGATCAGCCGCAGAATACGCTCGCGCTCCGATACCGTGGATTCGCTCTTGCGCACCGACCACTGCTGGTCGAATTTCTGCCGCAGCATCTTGATGATGATGGAGGGGACACCCAGATTCATCATCCCGGAGTTGTCCCCGATGCGCACTTCCATGCTGATGGCCACCACCGCCTCGTTCGGCGCGAGGATCTGCAGCAGTTGCGGTTCGGTTTCGTGAGCCTCGATGGTGAACTCCATGCTCGCCACCGCCTGCCACGACAGCTTCAGATCGTGAAGGATGATGCGGAACAGACCATCGAGGATGCTCTGCTCGATCTCGGTGATCTCGCGGTTCATTTTGGTGGTGAACTTCCCCGAGCCGCCCAGCAGCATCTCGAGAATGGGAAAGACCAGGGTGTTGTTGATCTCCATCACCGCGTTCCCCTCGAAAGGTCTCATGCCCAGCGACACCAGGCAACTCGGCGAGGGCAGGCACTGCGAGAATTCCATGAAGGAGAGCTGTTCCACCGAAACCAGGTTCACGGCCACGTAGGCGCGCAGGTAGGCGGACAGGCTGGATGCCAGCGAGCGCGCGAAGTTCTCGTGCAGCACGTGAATGGCGCGCAACTGGTCCTTGGCGATGCGGTCCGGCCGGCGGAAATCGTACGGCTGGGCGCGTTTGGCGAGATCGGTCTCCTGCGGAGTTTCGCGCAGATTGCGGAATACGCTGTCGATTTCCTGCTGCGAGAGTACGCGTTCACCGGCCACGCTTATCTATCGTCGGGCTGCGCCGTTTCTTTATCCCTGCTGGCCTTCTCCACCGAATTGCTGGAATACTGTAAGGGTGGAGCGATTCCTCGTCCGGAATTTCGGGTGCCGCGCCTCCCAGGCCGATGGCGCCGCCATCGAGACGGCGCTCTCCGGGAAGGGACTATGCCAGGTTGGCGAAATCGCCGAGGCACAACTGGTTGTCCTCAACACGTGCACGGTTACCTCCACCGCTGACGAGGATGTACGCCAGACCGTGCGCCGGGTCAACCGCGAGAATCCCGCGGCGCGAATTCTGGTGACCGGCTGTTATGCCCAGCGCGCGCCGGACGAGATCGCCAGTATGCCCGGCGTTCACTGGGTGGTAGGCAATTCCCACAAGACCCGGATCGCCGAGATCGTGGGCGACCCCGCTGCGGGCGCGGTCCCCTATCACGGCCTGGTCAATCCGGGTAACATCATGGTGGGCGACATCTTCGAGCAGCGGGAGTTTCTGGCCGCGCCGGTGGAAGACGCCGCCGGCGACCGCACCCGGCCCAATCTCAAGATTCAGGACGGCTGCGGCAACCGCTGCTCATTCTGCATCATCCCTTTCGTGCGCGGAGGGAGTCGCAGTATGGAGGCCGACCGCGTGGTAGCGGAGATTCGCAATCTGGCGAAGCGCTATCGCGAAGTGGTTCTGAGCGGCATCAACCTGGGGCGCTGGGGCAGGGAACCGGGCAGCACCATGCGGCTGGCCGATCTGATTCGCCGCGTTCTGGACGAGACCGCCATCGAGCGCATTCGACTCAGCTCGGTGGAGCCGATGGATTTCGGCGACGATCTGCTGGGCCTGATGGCCGGGTCGCCGCGCATCGCCAAACACGTGCACGCGCCGCTGCAGTCGGGCGCGGACACGGTGTTGCGGCGAATGCACCGCAAGTATCGCCCGCGCCACTATGAGGACCGCATCCGCAGGGCCCGCGCGCTGATGCCGGACGCCGCCATCGGCGCCGACGTGATGGTGGGATTCCCGGGGGAGACCGGCGAGGAATTCGAGCGGAGCCGCCAGTTCATCGCCAGCCTGCCGTTCACCTACCTGCACGTGTTCACGTACTCGGAGCGGCCGGGAACTCCGGCTGCCGACTGTCCGGATCAGGTTCCCGTGCCGGTGCGGAAGGAACGGAACCGCGTTCTGCGCGAGCTGGCCGCGGAAAAGAACTTCGCGTTCCGCCGCGCCATGGTGGGGCGGACGGTGTCCGTGGTGACGCTGGAGCAGGGCGCGCTCAGCGACAACTTCCTGAAAGTGGAGCTGTCGGCGCCGCGGGCTGCGAATCGGTTGCTCGAGGTGCGCATCGGAGCGGTGACGACGAGCGGATTACGCGAGCGGGCGGAGCTGATGGTGCTTTAGAGGAATCGAGAAGACCATTTTGGGCCACGAACGAACACGACTGAACAGAAATAAACGCTTTGGGTTCCTATTCGTGTTCGTTCGTGCGCATTCGTGGCCAGCTCCCCGGAGGCGCCTCGGCGTGAGCGCCCGTCAGTCCAGTGGACATTCTGTCTCAGCGCGCGGGACATGTTGTCCCAGACAAATCCGGACGGAGAGGCTATCTCATTGACTCATAAGAAAATAAGCCCTTGGCCCCGCTCTTGCACGAAGGAAGGCCGCTATGACTCTCCGACTGACTCTCGTGATGGCCCTAACATCGGCCGCGCACGTTCTGGCAGCCAGCCCCGGGGAGAAGCTTGCCAGAGATCTCGATACTTCGGGTTCCGCGAACATCCACGTGATTGTCCAGTACAACGTCGCACCTGGCCATGAACAGCACGCCAGGGTAGCGGCGCACGGCGGCAAGCTGGAACGTGAGTTGTCTCTGATTCAAGGGGCCGTGTACTCAATCCCGGCGGACCGGCTGACGGCGCTGGCGGAAGACAGCGAAGTGGTGAGGATCGCTCCCGACCACGTGGTATCCGGACTCGGCAGCACGGCGGCGGTCCCCTACAACGGAGCGCCGTGCGATTACGGGTGGATGACCGTGGGGGCGGATACGGCCAGCAACGCCTACCATGCGACGGGGAGCGGAGTCGGCGTCGCGGTGATCGACAGCGGCATCGACAATCTGACCGATCTGCAGAACGCCTCTGGCGGGACTCGCATCGTGTATGCGGAGAGTTTCATCCCCGGAGATTTCACAACCGGCGACGCGTATGGCCATGGCAGTCACGTAGCCGGTATCATTGGCGGAACCGGCGCGAATTCCACGGGTTCGCAGTATACCTATACGGTCCGGGGAATTGCACCGGCCGTCAATTTCATCAATCTTCGCGTTCTCGATGCCAACGGGCAGTCCAACGACAGCACCGTCATTGCTGCCATCGGCCGCGCCATCCTGCTGAAGAACTGGTACAACATTGGCGTCATCAACCTCTCGCTGGGCCGCCCGGTCACCGAAAGCTGCAGCCGGGACCTGCTGTGCCAGGCGGTGCAAATGGCATGGCAGGCCGGCATTGTCGTGGTGGTGGCCGCCGGAAACGACGGGCGCGACAACTCCGCGGGAACGAATGGATACGGAACAATCACCGCGCCGGGCAACAACCCGTACGTGATCACCGTGGGCGCTATGAATACGCGCGGCACCCTGAGCGAATCTGACGACCGCATCGCTTCCTACAGCTCGAAAGGACCGACGCTGCTGGATCATTATGCCAAGCCGGATCTGGTAGCGCCAGGAAACTTGATTTTTTCGGTCCGGGATCCCGGATCGACGCTGGACACCACCTATCCCGCCAACCAGGTACCGGTCTCGGTGTATGCGAAGGGCAACCATAACGGCAATGCTGCGGTGTATTTCAACCTGAGTGGCACGAGTATGGCAGCGCCCATGGTGAGCGGGGCGGCCGCGCTGATGCTGCAGCTCGATGGAGCTATTTCCCCGGATGAGGTCAAAGCGCGCCTGATGAAGACCGCGACCAAGTTCCCGCAGACCACGTGGACCATCACCGACCCGACCACGGGGAACGAGTATGTCGACGAATCGGACATCTTTACCGTCGGCGCCGGATACCTGTCCATCCCGGATGCACTTCTGAGTCAGGACGTGCTGACCTCATCCGCCATTTCTCCCACAGCGGCGCCGAACGGATCGGGAAACATCACCCTGTCGTTCAACTCCGTTGGGGCGGGGAGCGTAGTCTGGGGGACCAGCGTAGTGTGGGGAACGAGCGTGGTGTGGGGAACGAGCGTGGTGTGGGGAACCGCCGCGGTGAGCAGCACCAGCGTCGTGTGGGGCACCGGGACCGTCTGGAGCAGCAGCGTGGTCTGGGGCACCAGCATGCTGGCAAACACATCGAGTCCGGATAAGTCGACCATAGTCGCCAATGGCGATCCGTGGTGACGCCGCGCCTCACGCCGTAGCCGAGTCTCTGAAACGGGCGCAGGTTCGACCTGCGTCCGTTCGCGTTTTTTGGGGACCTGGTACGCGCCGGGGACGAATACCGGGACAATCTGTCGCGCGCCCGAGGGGACAAGTTGTCCTCATCGCGGCCTTTTCGGGCGCCCGCGCTCGCCAATTCAATTAGTTGCAAATGGTACTTGCCGTGCACTCACTCTTGTCGTTATGAAGCTCACCTGCGCATTGACCTCTCTAATCCTGATGGCAAGTCCGCTCGTCGCAGCGCACCTGTCCGAAGAACTCCAAAACGTCAGTCCCGACGCCACGGTCAACGTGATTGTGCAGTACAAGACCGCGCCAACGGAACGGCACCACGCCCGAGTCGAGGCCCTCGGGGGACACGTTCTTCAACGCCTGGATGTGATACGGGCCGGCGCATACTCCATTTCCGGAAGGGCGTTGCGCGAACTGGACGGCGACGCCGAGGTGGAGCACATCTCCCTGGATCACCAGGTCAAAGGGCTGCTGGACTACGCCGAACCGGCAACCACCGCGAATATCGCGTTCGAATCCAATTGGACCGGAGCAGGTGTGACCGTAGCGGTGATCGACAGCGGGATCATGGATACGCACCCCGACCTGTGGACTCCGTCCGGCAAGAGCCGCGTGGTGTATGCCAATGTCTACAACCCGAGCGTGGGCGCGGACACCTGGGACCGCTACGGCCACGGCAACCACGTATCCGGTATTCTGGGCGGCAACGCCTCCATGTCTTCCGGATCCGCCTATACGCGTACGTTCCGGGGCATCGCTCCGGACGTGCAGTTCGTGAATCTGCGCGTGCTGGATGGCACCGGGGCGGGGACCGACAGCATGGTGATCGCGGCTATCCAGGCCGCTATCTCGCTCAAGTCCAAGTACAACATCCGGATCATTAATCTGTCGCTGGGGCGCCCGGTGTTTGAGAGTTACAAAGTCGATCCGTTGTGCCAGGCCGTGGAACAGGCCTGGAAGGCGGGCATCGTGGTGGTGGTGGCCGCCGGCAACGAAGGCCGCAACAATACCTATGCGACCGACGGGTACGGCACCATTACGGCGCCGGGCAACGACCCTTACGTAATCACCGTGGGCGCCATGAACGACGTGAAGACCCTCACACGCGCAGACGACAAGATGGCCAGCTACAGCTCCAAAGGTCCGACGCTGTTCGACCACGTGGTCAAGCCGGACATCGTGGCGCCTGGCAACAGGATCATGGCCGCGGAGCCGGTTGCCCTCTATTTGGCGAACACGTTTCCGGGAAACCGGGTGCCCGACAGCTACTACATGGCGGGAGGCAGCAGTTCCCAGCTTTCCGAATACTACTTTACGCTGAGCGGCACGAGCATGGCTACGCCGATGGTTTCCGGCGCTGCGGCGTTGCTGTTGCAACAAACGCCTTCGCTCACGCCAGATCAGGTCAAGGCCCGGCTGATGCTGACCGCCACCAAGAACTTTCCGGTCTCGACGACGGCGACAGACCCGGTGACGGGCATCGTTTACACCGATTACTACGACATCTTCACCGTCGGCGCGGGCTACCTGGACATTTGGGCCGCGCTGAACAACACCGACGTGGCGGCGCAGCCCGCTCTATCGCCGACCGTGGCTTACAATTCCGCCACCGGCACGGTCAGTCTGGTGAACGCTCAGAACGTGGTCTGGGGCACCAACGTGGTCTGGGGCACCAACGTGGTGTGGGGCACCAGCGTGCTTTCGGCCACCAACGTGGTCTGGGGCACCAACGTGGTCTGGGGCACCAGCACGCTGCAAGGCTTCAACGTGGTCTGGGGCACCAACGTGGTCTGGGGCACCAGCACTGAGACCGCGGGCGAAGCCAGCAGCCTGTCTATCAACGGCGATAACTGAGGTGAAGCCCGGTGGCAGCGGCGCCGGTTATGCCGGTTGCCGCTGGCCGGGCCGGCAGGGAATCGCCTCCAGCAGCGCACGGGTGTAGGGATGCCTCGGCCGGTCGAACAGGGTCTCGACAGCCTGGTTCTCGACGATGCAGCCACCGGACAACACCGCCAGCCGATCGCAGACCGAGGCCAACGTCAGCAGATCGTGGGAGATGAAGAGAGCGCCCATGTTCATCTCCCGGCTGAACTCCCGCAGCAGGCCGAGAAGGTCCGCCTGAGTGATGACATCGAGCGCGCTGGTGGGCTCGTCGGCGACGAGGAGACGGGGACCGTGCAGCAGGCTCACCGCGATGAGAACGCGTTGCGCCTGTCCCTGACTGAGCTGCCGGGGATAGCGGCGCAGGAACCCGTCGTCAGTGGGCAGGCCGAGGCGCCCGAACAGGGCCTCGGCTCGGGTCCTCCAGCCGCTGCCGCGTTCGTGCGCTGCCCAGGCTTCGGCGATCTGCGTGCCGATGCGCAATACGGGATTCAGGCTGCCCGCGGCGTTTTGCAGCACGAAGGCGATCTCCCGGCCGCGGATGTGGCGCATCTCGCGTTCGCTCAGGCCCAGCAGATCCCGCCCGCGGAAATCGATGGACCCGGCGATTGCCGCTCCGCGATGCCCCAGCAGACGGAGAATGGCCAGCGCAATCGTGCTTTTGCCCGAGCCGCTCTGGCCGGCCAGGCCGACGATCTCCCCCTCGCCCACTTCCAGTTCCACGCCGCGCACAACGTGCGGATGGCCGGGATAGCCGACCGAAATGGAAAGCTGCAGCAACGCTTCGCTCATGGACTCACCGCAAGCTGGTCGGCGTTCCAGAAAACTCGCGGCCAGAGGAGTGCCGGGGCGGCGTTGCGCAGTTTCGGGGAGACCGCGCACATCGCATCCGGATTCACCAGAAAGATGCAGGGGACCTGATCGTGGACAATCTGCTGCACGCGGTCCCAGGCCGCTTTTCTCGTCTCCTCGTCGATCGCGGACGCCTGCGCCCGCATCAGCCGGTCGACTTCCGCTTCCCACGGCGTGGCCGGTTTGGGTTGCCGGGCATACCACTCATGCTGCGCTCCCGAACTCAACCACACGTTCATCTGGTCGCTGGGGTCTATGCCGGCGATAATCGGAAGCAGACACGCATCGTAATCGAAGCTGCGAGTAATGCGCTCGATGAGCGACGGGAAATCCAGAGTCGCAATGCGCACGCGGATGCCGAGCACGGCCAGGTCCTGCTGAATCATGGTCAGCATGCGTTCGTGCAGGCGGTTCCCGGAGTTGGTGACGATGGAGAATTCGACGGCCGTTCCCGCGCGGTCGAACAGCGTATCGCCGCGTTTGCGGAAGCCGTCCCCCGCCAGCAGGTCCAGCGCGTGGCCGGGCGAGTGGGGGTCGGGCTTCAGAGCGGCGTTGAACCACAGCTTGTTGGATGGCGACACCGGCCCGGCCGCCGCCTGCGCGTGCCCATGGTATACCACCCGGCAGATGTCCTCGCGATTGATGGCGAACGATATGGCGCGCCGGAAGGCGGAGGAAGCGAACCACGCCTTGCGGGCCGGCACGATGGGGGCGGAAGGGGTCTGATTGAACCAGAGCTGTACCCAGTCGAGCGAAGGGCCGGCGTCGTGGACGCTGGCCGGGGACTCGCGCCCGAGCAGATCGTACAACTCCGGGTCCAGCTTGCCGATCCAGTGAATCTGCCCCCGCCGGAACCACAGCGCCTCCACGTCGCGGTTCTGCTGGATATCCAGGCGTATGGTGGCCGCGTACGGCAACGCTCGGCCATCCGCGCCGTGCTTCCAGTAGTGCTCGTTCCGCCGCAACAGCACGTAGTTACCGGGCTTGTATTCGGCGACGGCAAAAGGACCGGCCACGGGCGCCTGGCCTTTGGGGGCGCGCCGGCACTCGATGGCCATCTGGTCGAACTGCAAAGCCAGCGCGGACACCGGCGCCGGGAATCGTATGGTGAGCGCGTCGGGCGCCGTCACCCGAGTTTCCACGTCGCCGGGACCGGATCGAAATCCGTCGCCCACCGGCGAATGCAACGCCGCATCGAACACCCGCCGCATAGTCCAGGCGACATCGTCGGCGGTCAGGGGACTCCCGTCGGAGAATTCCAGATTTGGCCGCAGCTTGAAATCGATCCGGCGGCCCTTTTCGGAAACCTGCCAGGAGGATGCCAGCGCCGGCTCCAGCTTCTGGGTGGACCGGTTCAGGCGGATCAGCACGCCGCCGGTGAGATAGCGGATGGTCTCGGACGGCTCCTCCTCCACAAGCTGGGGATCGAAGGTCTTCGGATCCGAGCGCAGGCAGAACCGAAGCTCGCCGCTCCCTTGAGCGGAAACTCCCGGCAGAAACATGGCCTGACAGACGAGCGCGGGAAGGACTAACTTCACGGTTGCACCTCCGAACGGGAAACCACCAGGTGCAGGCTGGCGACAACACAAGTGAGCACCACCGCGGGCAGAATCGCCCAGGGACGGGAGTTGAGCATAGAGTACTCCTGTAACTCACGCAACAGGCTGCCGAGCGAGGGAAGGGGCTCCGCCACCCCCAGACCGAGCACGCCCAGGTTCGCTTCGCTAAGCACGAACAACGGCAGAGAGACGAAGAACTGGGCCAGCAGAACCGGCTTCATATTGGGCACGACCTGCCGCACAAAGAGGCGAACGCCGGACGATCCGCACGCCCGCGCCTGCAACACGAAATCGGAGGCGACCAGGGAGCGCACCCGCGCCCGCACCACTCGCGCCGGGGAGGCCCAGCCCAGCAGACCGAGCAGGAGGAAGGTGATGGCCAGCGAAGAACCCGGCGAAACGTCGAGAGGCAGGAGGGCGCGCACGGTGAGCAACAGGAAGAGCCAGGGCAGGCTGATAAAAAGATCGGTCCCCCACAGGACCGCCTTCTCCAGACCGCCGCCGATCCAGCCGGCGGCGCCGCCCACCAGAGTCGCGATCGCGGTGGAAAGAAGCGCCGCCGCGCAGGCCAGCAGAAGCGAGGTGCGGGCGCCATACACCAGCCGGGTGAGGCGGTCTCGTCCGAGGTCATCGGTTCCCAGAGGAAACCGGGCGCAGGGGGCGACATTGATGTCCTCGCGATACTGCTGCTGATAAGAGCTCCGGGTCAGCAGCGCGGGGGCCACCGAGGCTGCCACGCTGAGCAGCAACACGGCGTACGCCACCGCGCGCAGCAGCCCCACCGGCAAATACGGCGGCGTATAGCGGCGCCACCACTCCCGGCCGCTCCGTGACCGTCGCGGCTCCGTCCTGTTGCCCCGAGTATGCAGGATGTTAACGAGCCACGAGCAGGAGCGAGCGGTCAACGCTCCGAGTGTTTCCCACTCCCTTGCGGTTGTGGCCCGGATCCGCGCCGCGCGGGTCATCGCGCGCCCCCCTGGGCCGGATTCCGGGCCGCCACCACGACATCGGTGAGCGTGTTCGCGCCGATGGTCACGATGGCGATCAGGACGGTCATATTGACGAGGACCGGAAGGTCCCTGCTCATGGCGGCCTGCCAGACCAGTTGTCCTATCCCCGGGCGGCTGCAGACGGCCTCAATCGGGATCGAAGCTCCGAAGGCGATGCTGACGGCCATTCCCGACACCGCGGCGACTTCTCCCAGAACCGGCGCGACGACGTGCAGGAACAGAATGCGGAAGCGTCCCACACCGCGCGCCCGCGCGGCCAGCACATGATCGCTCGCGGCGCTGGTGCGCAACACGTCCGCGAGGTATTGGAACGCGTGGGGCAGGACCGCCGCCGCCACCGCCCACACCGGATTCACGTCCAGCCACAGACACAGCAGCGCCATCACCGCCGCTGGCACCGAGAGCGCGACCGAGCTGCCCAATCCGCCCAGCAGGGACGCGAGCGGGCGCGGGCATCCCAGCAGGACTACCGCCAGCAGGAACCCCGTGGCCACGCCCGCCGCGGTTCCCCCCGCCACCTCGACCGCGGTGATGCCGGCGCGTTCGCGCAGAAGCTCGGAGATGGGACGCTGCAGGGAAGGCGAAAACCCCAGGTCGCCGCGCAGCACGCTCGCCACCCAGTGCGCATAGTAACGCGGCACATCGCCGCCGGCGCCATTCCGGCGCTGCATCTCGGCGCGCGTGGCATCGCTCAGGCGAGGATCCAACTCCTGAACGCTCGCGCCGAACCCCGGCCCGAGGCGAACGAACGTCGCTCCGATCAGGCCGGCCAGCAGCGAGATCGACAGGATCCTCGATACACCACGGGCGAATAGAACCAGCATCCCAACTACATGATCGGAGCGAAGGAGGCTGTTCTTTACGCCGACTCGAGATGCGGCTTGGTCGAAAGCCAGGGTAAAGCTCTGAGTCGATGTGCTCCAGACAGGAGAATGTCATTCGTCCGTTGAGCCCCAAAAACGTGACGGGCGCCTAACTTCCGCAGCACCTCAGCAGGTTCCCGCTGCGGAAACAGGGGGCCCGTCACCGAATTGCACCAATGACCACCCTCACAGGATGCCGGGCCTATGGCTCGCCATTGATGGTGACGCCGCCCGCCGCTTCGTCGGACACCGTGTTTGTGCCCCAGACTACGCTGGTGCCCCAGACCACGCTGGTGCCCCACACAACGCTGGTGCCCCACACCACGCTGGTACCCGAAACATTGGCCCCCCAGACGACGCTGGTGCCCCAGACGACGCTGGTGCCCCACACCACGCTGGCCGCTCCAACGGAATTAAGGTTCAGACTGACGCTTCCGGCCGACGCATTGAAAACGGCGGCGGGCGAGGCGGCGGAACCCATAGCCTTGTTGGTGTCGTTGTACGCGGCCCAGAAATCCACCTCGCCGGCTCCAATCGTGAAAATGTCGCTGTAGGAGGTGTACGTCGTATTGGTGGTTGGATCGGTCGCGGTCATGGTCGCCGGAAATCCGCGCCAGGCGGTGCGCATGAGGCGCGCTTTCACCTGATCCGGCGTGAGCGTGGGATCCCGTTGAATCAAAACAGCCGCGATGCCGCTTACCAGCGGCGCGGCCATGCTGGTTCCGGACAGGGTGAAGTAGTACTTCGAGGCGCTCGAGGCGCCGTTGGTGACGTAATCGCTCACCGGAGGGCAATTGGCGGGATACGCGGTCACCAGCGTGGCGCCAGCGGCCTGATAGGAGATCACCCGGTTGCCGGGAGCCACCAGATCGGGTTTAACCAGATGATCGATCGGCGTGGGGCCTTTGGAGCTGTAACTGGCGATTACGTCGTCGCTGCGGTCAAAATCGGCCTTATCGTTCACCGCGCCGACGGTGATCACATACGGGTCATTACCTGGCGACGTAATGGTCGAGTAGCCGTCGTTCCCGTAAGTGTTATCGCGGCCGCCATTACCGGCGGCCACCACCACGACGATGCCGGCCCTCCAGGCTTGCTCCACCGCCTGGCACAACAGGTCGAGCTTATAGGATTCCGCCACCGCACGGCCCAATGACAGGTTCATGACGCGGATGTTATACATGTATTTCAACTGAATCGCGCGATCGATGGCCGCAATCACGGCGCTGTCGCTTCCCTGGCCGTTTGCGTTCAGCACTTTCAGGTTGATGATGGACGAATCGGGCGCCGTGCCCCAAAAAGACTGGATAGCGGCGGAAGCGTCTTCCGCGCTGACATTGTCCATTCCGCTGCCAATCCCCATTACATGCGTCCCGTGGCCGTAGAGGTCCGACGCAGTGTTGTCGATGAAGCTCTCGCTATAAACGATGCGGCTCCGCGAGGAGAGGTATTGCTCAAAATCGGGATGGGAAAGGTCCGCGCCGCTGTCAATGTAGGCGATGCCTATGCCGGTTCCTCTGTTGTAGGCCGGCAGGACATGGTCCACGCTCCAGCCCTGGACGGAGGCCATGGCGTTGTACAGGTTCCCCGTGACTACACGGTCCGGCACAATCCTCTCCACGTCGGGATCGCTGGCCAGATCGTCAAGGGCCTTTGCAGGCACCGAGTACGCCGCGCCGTTGACTGCGTACAACATCGTCTTGTACTGTCCGCCGCGAGCGATAACCGCGTCGGCGTGATGCTGCTGCGGTGCCTGGTTGTACTGGATAATCACGTTCAGCGGAGCGTCCGGGTTTTGCCCTTCCAGCGCCGCATCAACCTTGGGAGAGTGACCGTAAACCAGAGTCGCGGCCGCGACAACAACCATGGCGATACGCATCATGGTTCGTTTCATTGCTTGAGTGAAGTCGGCCATGCCACCACTGCTGCAAGTCGCGCGCCATTTATAACTGATTGCAAGTAAAAGCAATTCCTTGCGTGAGAGGGACCGTGGAGGTCGCGGTAAGTGACGATCTGTCACGGCAGGTGACAATGTGTCCCTCTCATGTCGTTTTCTCCGAACACCCGGGCCCGGCGCGGCCCGCTCGGCACGCGGACGCAGTAATTCGCCGAATGCGGGTTGAACGCCTCGGCCGATGCGGCGCGACGCGGCAAGCCGCACGGCGGGGAACGGAGCGAACCGAACACGAGGCTTGCTCTCACGCCGGCTCGGGGAGGCGTCTGGTCGAAAGCCAGGGTAAAACGCTGAGTTCCACCAGTAAGTTCGTCACAAGGAATGATGAGCGGTTCGTACCATGAAATCCTTATGAGTTTTTGTCGATGCAGCAGATAAGAAAGAGAAGAAGAAGATGACGGACGCTCCCAGTCCGGCGTTCCTCGGCGTCAGGGCGGTCATCAGCAGCCCGATCATGCGGGTACTGATGGACGCGGTGCGGCGTGCGGCCCAGACCAGCGCGACAGTTCTGCGCGCTTCCCGCGCGTGGCGCTTTGCGTCCCGCGGCTGCGCCGTGTGCCTCGATGATGCCGATCCGGGATTGGACACAGCGCATATCCGATGGCGCGAGTTCGGGAGGCAGGCAGGGAAGTGAGCGTATACGCGAAACTCTATATCGGCGCCGTCCTCGGCGGCGGGTTAGTGTGTTTTGCGTTCGCGATAACGGGATGGACCTGCCACGAACCTCTCCACTACGCCTGCCTGCTGGCCATCGCCCTGCTTGGCTCCGGTCTCAAGGTCTCTCTCCCGGGTATCAAGGGAACGCTGTCGCCCAGCTTTGTTTTCGCGCTGCTGAGCCTGATCGATTTCGGCAGGTCGGAGACTACGATTGTGGCGGTTCTGGCCGCGGCCGTCCAGTGCTTCTGGCACAGTAAGACCCGCCCCCGGCCGGTCAAGCTGCTGTTCAGTCTCGCCAGCGTGACGTTGGCGGTTTGGATCGCGTCCGCCACCTACCACGCCCTCGCCAGCAGAGCGCCCCTGCCCGTGAGCGTCGCCATTGCCGCAATGGTGTATTTCCTGGCCAACACGTTGTCCATAGCCGGCGCGGTTGCCGTGACCGAATCCAGGAGCCCGCACGCGATCTGGTACGAATACTACTTCTGGTCGTTCCCCCTGTACCTGGTGGGAGGCGCCGCCGCCGCCGGGATCAGCATATGCAATCGTTTCCTTGGATGGGGAGTCACCATCGTGGCATTGCCGGTTGCCTATGTCATCTTCCGTTATTACCGGCTGTATCTGGAGCGGCTCGAGTCGCAGAAATCACATGCGGAAGAAATGGCCGTTTTGCACCTGCGGACCATTGAGGCGCTGGCGCTGGCGATTGAGGCCAAGGACGAAACTACCCACAACCACCTGCAGCGCGTGCAGATCTATGCGGTGGAACTCGGCAAGAGACTGGGCCTGGACAAGAGCGAATTGCAGGCGCTTCGCGCGGCTTCCATCCTGCACGACATCGGTAAGCTGGCGGTGCCCGAGCACATCATCTCGAAACCGGGCAAGCTCACTGCCGAAGAGTTCGAGAAAATGAAGATCCATCCGGTTGTGGGCGCGAAGATTCTGGCTCGGGTGCAGTTTCCCTACCCGGTTGTGCCCATCGTTCGCGCCCATCATGAACACTGGGACGGAACCGGCTACCCGGATGGTCTGTCTGGCGAGAGTATTCCCATAGGCGCACGCATTCTCGCCGCGGTGGACTGCCTGGATGCCCTCGCTTCCGACCGCCAGTACCGGCGTGCCCTGCCACTCGACGCGGCCATGGCTGTGGTCGTGTCGGAAGCGGGCAAGAGTTACGATCCGACCGTTGTCAGGATGCTGCAAGAGACTTATCGCGAAATGGAGAAACTGGTCAGCACCAAAGCGCCGTATTGCGGTGACTTGTCCAGGAGTGTCGAAGTCTCCAGGGAAGAAGGCCCTGCCACCGGATTGCAGGCGGCTACGCCGGAATCGGGACAACCCGAGTTTCTTTCTTCCATCGCGGCGGCCCGGCAGGAAGCGCAAATGCTCTACGAGTTGACCCAGGATCTGGGCAATTCGCTCAACCTGCATGAAACCCTGTCCGTCCTCGACAGCCGTCTCCAGCGTCTCATCCCTTACGACGCCATTGCCGTGTATGTGCGCCAGGAGAACTATCTGGTTCCGCAGTACGTCAACGGCGAGAATTCCCGTCTCTTCTCCTCACTCAGGATACCGGTGGGCCAGGGACTATCCGGCTGGGTTGCAGAGACGGGCAATCCCATCGTCAACGGCAACCCCTCCGTCGAACCCGGCTTTTTGAAAGACCCCACCAAATTCAGCACCCTCAATTCGGCCCTCGCGGTCCCTTTGGAAAACGCCGTCGGCATAACCGGCGTGCTCACGCTCTATCATCTCGATCCCGACGCGTTCACCAGAGATCACCTGCGGGTTCTGCTGGCGCTCAAGCCCAAAGTGTCGCTGACCATCGAGAACGCCATGCAGTTCCGGCAGGTCGCCATATCCGCTACGACAGACGGGCTGACTTTGCTGCCGAATGCGAGGTCGCTGTTTCTGCATCTCGATTCGGAGCTGGCACGCTTCAAAAGGACCAACTCCGAATTGGCCGTACTGGTTTGCGATCTCGATGGCTTCAAGCAGGTCAACGACCGCTTCGGCCACCTGGAGGGGAACAGAGTCCTCAGGTTCGTGGCCGCGGGCCTCCGTGAATGTTGCCGCGAATACGACTATGTCGCCCGCATGGGCGGCGACGAGTTCGTTCTGGTGCTGCCCGGCCTGCGTCCGGCAGATCTTGCCGAGAAGGTGAATACACTGGAGAAAGTCGTGATCGAGGCGGGGGTTGCGGTTTGCGGCGAGCGGTTCCTCAACATCAGCATCGGCGCGGTGTTCTGCCCGGAACACGGGACCGATGCGGAGAGTCTTCTGGCGGGGGCGGATCGCCGCATGTACCTGGCGAAGCAGGCTCGCAAGAAATCCGTACCGGCTGCGGATCTGGCCCGGCTCGCGGCTGTGATCGCACCACCGGACGCTGCAGTTCCACCGTCGTTGCGCACCCTGAATTAAGCTATAAAAACCCTGAGAAGCTCAACCGCCCGCCTCGCCCGCTTCCTGGCGATTCTTTCACATCCAATCAGCGGTCGCGTGTGGGACACTTTGTCCCGCGGAGACAATGCGTCCCCGTGCGCCGGGCCTCCGGGACTGCAAATAAAGCCACTTAGCATTGGCGAGCCGCTTGCATTCAGATGGGGCGAGGGAACACAACATGAAACGCACACTTTACCTGGTTCTGGCGCTCCTTGTCGCGGGATGTGCCTTTGGCAAACACCAAGGCCCCCCCTATCCGGGTCCGCTGGCTCCCGACTTCAACCTACAGAATCCGTCAGCGCCGATCAGGGTGGTGGTGCAGTTCTCCGCTTCCCCGAACAACGCCCTGCTCAACGCGTTCGCGGGCAACGGCGCGACCTCCCACCGGACGTTTCACAACTTACCCCGGACGCATGTGTTCACCGTGCCCGCGGGAATGGTGAAACTGATCGCTAAACTCCCGGGTGTTAAGTATGTCTCGCCCGACCGGCCACATAGACCGTTCCTGGACCTGACCACGGCCACGATAGGAAGCAATCTCGCAGTGAGCCAGTACGGCCTGACCGGACAGGGCATTGGCGTAGCGGTGATCGACAGCGGTATCGATTCCACCAACGCGGACCTGGCCGGCCGCGTGGTTTATAGCGAAGACTTTACGGGGGAGGGCACCACGGCCGACCTCTACGGTCACGGGACGCACGTAGCGGGCATCATTGGCGGCAGCGGAGCCAACTCCGGCGGCCTGTACAAGGGGGTCGCGCCGGGTGTCAACCTGATCAATCTCCGCGTGCTCGATGAAAACGGCAACGGCACCGACAGCGCCATCATTGCCGCCATCGACCGGGCGATCACGCTGCAATCGACCTATAACATCCAGGTCCTCAATCTGTCGGTGGGCCGCCCTATCTATGAAACCTTCGTCGCCGACCCGCTCTGTCAGGCCGTCGAGGCGGCATACCAGGCTGGCATGGTCGTCGTGGTGGCGGCCGGGAACGACGGCCGCGACAACAGTGCCGGCACCGAAGGCTATGCCACGATCGGCTCTCCCGCCAACGATCCCTTCGTCATCACCGTGGGCGCGATGAAGACGGAAGGAACACCCACAAAGGCCGACGACATGATCGCCAGCTACAGTTCGAAGGGTCCCACCGTGGCGGATAACTTCGCGAAACCGGACCTGGTGGCGCCGGGCAACTTAGTAAAGTCCCTTCGCGTTCCGGGCAGTACTCTCGACCTCGCATACCCCGGAAACCAGGTTGATCCCACATTGTACGGAGCGCCGGCTAACACCCCGTCGGCGTACTTCTACATGAATGGCACCAGCATGGCCACCCCGACGGTCAGCGGAGCCGCCGCCATTCTGTTGCAGCAGAATGGCGCCATGAATCCGGACCAGGTCAAAGCGCGGTTGATGCTGACTTCCAGCAAAACGTTCCCCACCTCCAGCGTCGCCACCGATCCCGACACCGGGATTCAATACACCGATTACTATGACGTCTTCACGGTAGGCGCAGGGTATCTCGATGTATTCGCGGCGATCAACAGCAACGTCCTCGCCAACGGTACGGCGGCGAGCCCCGTGGCTGTCTTTAACTCCAGCACCCAGACAGTCTCCCTGGTCAACGCCGACCAGGTCGTTTGGGGCGATCAGATCGTTTGGGGCGATCAGGTCGTTTGGGGCGATCAGATCGTTTGGGGCGACCAGATCGTTTGGGGCGACCAGATCGTCTGGGGTGACCAGGTCGTCCTGAGCGCCTCGGTCCCGGTCGCGCAATCGAGCGTCAGCGGCTTCCAGACAATCTGGGCATCGACCACTTCCTGGGCCAGCTTCACTCCGAGCTCGTTGTCGACCAGCATGAAAGGCGAGAAGTAGCTGAGCCGCAATGTACACGAACTGAGCGAGGTGCCACATATGAACATAAACAGTGCTTCCCAGATCTCGCTAGTCTCCAGTTTGTTGATAAGTTCCTCGATCGGCTGCCGTGACGGCATGCGGTCCAGGACCCTGATCCTCCAAACTGGCCCCGATCACGCCACGTGGGGCGATTGAGCCCCCGCCAATAACCACTCAAGAATCATCCGCGGACGCGCGGGTGAGGAAGGGCGCGGAGAGCTTCTCCGCGCCCTTCCTTTTTGCGCCGGCGGTCCGGTGTAACGGACACAGGCCGGGAACCGCAGGATAGGGCCTCGTCTGGTCAGGACGACCCACGCTGTGGCGCGGGCAGGAGCCACGGGCATGGGGCTTCCGGCGTCTTGTTTGCGTTCCCGGCCCTCGGGAGGACCGGAGATTCACTCCGAACCGGGCCGCGCGGGCAGAATCTGATTCACTCCTTCGGGATTACCTCCCTCCACACGAACTTCGTCCCGGAACTCTTCAACGGTTAGAGGCAGAGCGGCGACCACCCGCCAGCGCGGTCGATCAGGGTGCGCCAGGACGTCATTCCCCGACTCGGCTCCATCTCTCCAGGTCATGCTCCACACCAGATCATCCGGGTTGCCGCTTAAGCTGCCATCCGGGTCGAATGGGATCTCAAACCTCCGGCCCGGTAGTCACTCAACCGCCACGAAACATTGCACTAATCCTGCTTCGCTTGAGGGCGATGAGTTTCCACCATCCCCGATGGGGACACAGGGTACCGCAGCGACGCAGGCTGCTCTTACGGCTCAGGGATGCGGCAGGACGAAAGCCAGGGTAAAACGCTGAGTCGCACCAGTAAGTTCGTCACCAGGAATGATGAACGGTTCGTACCATAGAATTCTTATGAAGTTTTGTCGATGCAGCAAATAAGAAAGAAAAGAAGAAGATGACGGACGCTCCCAGTCTGGCGTTCCTCGGCGTCAGGGCGGTCATCAGCAGCCCGGTTATGCGGGAACTGATGGACACCGTGCGGCGCGTGGCCCAGACCAGCGCGACCGTTCTGATCGAAGGGGAGAGCGGATCGGGCAAAGAGATTGTCGCCCGGGCGATTCACCACTTTTCGCTGCGCGTCGCCCGCCCGTGGGTGGACGTGAGTTGCGCCGCGCTGCCCGAGCACCTCATGGAAAGCGAGTTGTTCGGCTACGAGAAAGGCGCGTTCAGCGGGGCGGACGGCGCCAAGCCGGGCCTGTTCGAGCTGGCCGACCGGGGCACGCTGTTCCTCGACGAAATCGGCGAGCTCCCGCCCCGCATGCAGGTGAAGCTGCTGCGGGTGCTGGATGGCGTGCCCTACTATCGCCTCGGTGGGGTGCGCAAGGTCGGAGTGGACGTGCGCGTGGTGGCGGCAACCAATCAGGCTCTGGAGGCCATGGTGAAGGCGGGCGCATTCCGCGGGGACCTGTATCACCGGCTCAGTCAGATTCCGATCCGCGTGCCGCCCCTGCGCGAACGGCGGGAGGACATTCTGCCGCTCGCCGAGTACTTCCTTCAGGAGCACAACCCCGGCCTGAGGTTCTCCGGGTCCGCGAAGAGAAGACTGTGCGAGTATTCATGGCCGGGGAACGTTCGGGAATTGCGGAACGTGGTGGCTCGGGCGGTCGTGCTGAGCTACGGTGCCGAAGTCGAGGTGGCGGACCTTCCGGTTGTCATCTGCGGCGATACTCCGGCAGGGTCCGCGAAAGCAGGCGCCGGGCCGGAAGGCACTCTGGACGACATGGAGCGCCGGATGATTCAGGACGCGCTGGCCAGGGCCAGCGGACACCGGCAGAGGGCCGCCGAGCACCTGGGTATCTCGCGGCGAACACTTAGTCGAAAGCTGAGAATGTACGCCATGGAAGAGCCGGTGGAAAGCTGGGCATCCTGAGATGAGCTGGCCGGGGGAGGAGAGGAGATCGGACATTCGCAAGCCGGCGACGGGCGCAGTCACCCTGTCATTCGCGGACCCGCTCCCCGTCACTGTCTCCGGCCAGCTCCGGGATATCAGCGCCGGAGGATTCCGGGCGGCTCATGAGTGCCCGGCCATCCGTACCGGCATGAAGATCGATTTCGTGCATGTGGCCGCGTCCGGCAAAGCCCGCGTGGCCTGGAACCGGGTCACCGGCAAGGCGATTGAGACCGGGTTCGTGTTGTACGGGACGCCGGTGCCGGAACGCGTGGCGCAATCGGCCCGGACAGAACAGGCCAGAGATCGTCCTCTCCCCGCGGCCAACGGCGCCCGGGACAAGCGGAAGCCGGCGGCGACGGGAGGGGCGGGGAGGCACTCCTGATGTCGGCGGGAGCGAGAGTATACGTCGCTGCCACGGCCGTGGCGGGCGTGTGCTCGCTGTCGCTTGGAATGCTGCACTGGACCGGAACCGAGCTGCCCCGATTCCTCGTTCTTCTGGTGCTGGGCGTCTTGTGCTCAACCCTGAAGGTCCCGCTGCCCGGGACCACCAGCACGCTTTCCGTCAACTACATCTTCGTTCTGATCGCCGCCAGCATTTGCGACCTTCCGCAGGCGCTCATCGTCGCCGTGGGCTGTTTCATCGCCCAGTCCATTCTGCGGGCGAAGGCACGGCCGCACTGGGTGCACGTGGTTTTCAATACTTCGAGCTCGATGGTGCTGGTCAGCGCCACCTATGCCGTGTACCATTCCGCCCTGGTGCGGCAGGTGAGCGACAGCATTCCATTCCTTTTTCTCTGCACCTCGCTGGTGTACTTCTTTCTGAATACTGTCTCGGTGGCGGTCATTGTCGCCCTGACCGAGCGCAAGAACCTGATCGGGATCTGGCGGACCAGTTATCTGTGGACTGCTCCACAGTATCTGATGGGGGCGACGGTGGCGGCGCTGTTCACGGCCCTGAGCAAAGCCTTCGGCTGGCAGTGGGCGTTGCTGGTGATCCCGTCGATGTGGGTGCTGTACTCGTCTTACCGGTTGTATCTGGGACGGTTCGAGGAGCAGCAACACCATGCCAGGGAAATGTCGGACCTGCATCTGCGAGCCATCGAGGCGCTGGCCGTGGCCATCGACGCCAAGGATGAGACCACCCACGACCATCTGCGGCGCGTGCAGGTGTACAGCATGGAGGTTGCCAGGGAACTCGGCCTGAGCGGACTGAATACCCAGGCGTTGCAGGCCGCTGCGCTCCTGCACGATATCGGGAAGCTGGCCGTACCCGAGTACATTCTGTCCAAGCCCGGCCGGCTCACGCCCGAGGAATTCGAACGAATCAAGGTGCATCCGGCGATTGGCGCGGAGATCCTCGATCGGGTGCGCTTCCCGTATCCCGTGGTGCCCATAGTCGCGGCGCATCACGAGAAGTGGGACGGCACCGGATATCCGAAGGGCCTGAAGGGGGAGCAGATCCCGATCGGCGCCCGGATACTGGCGGCGGTGGATTGTCTGGACGCGCTGGCTTCCGACCGGCAATACCGCCGGGCTCTTCCCCTCTCCGAGGCCATGGAACGGGTGGCGGCCCAGGCTGGCAGTAGCTTCGATCCCCAGGTGGTGCGAGTCCTCCAACGGCGCTACCGGGAGCTGGAGGAGGTCGCCAGGGCCATCAGCTCCGATGCTACGAAGCTAAGCCGCACCGCCGATAGCGGCCGCGGCACGGCTCCCGACGCCGGCTTTGAGCAGATCGCCGGTGGCGCGCCGGAGGATGCGCCCAACTTCATCGCCTCCATTGCGGCGGCACGGCAGGAGTTCCAGAGCCTGCACGAGCTGACCAGCGCGCTGGGGACCTCCCTCACCGTGGACAGCACGCTCTCGCTGCTCGGGGTGCACCTCAAGTCCATCGTTCCCCACGACAGTCTGGCGATCTACATCGTGGAAGGCGACACGCTGGTTCCGCACCACGCCAGCGGCGTGGACAGCGGCCTGTTCGCGTCCATGCGTATTCCTCTGGGCCAGGGGCTGTCCGGCTGGGTAGCCGAAAACAAAAAGCCGATCGTCAACGGGAACCCCCTGGTGGAACCCGGCTATCTTCGCGATCCCGGCCAGTTCAGCGTACTGCTGTCGGCCACCGCGGTTCCGCTGCTGGGGACGCGCGGAGTCATCGGCGTGCTCACCCTGTACAGCCGGGCCAAAGACAGTTTCACGCGGGACCACCTGCGGCTGTTGAACGCGGTCAGTTCCAAGGCCGCCATCACCATCGAACATGCGCTGGAACTGAGCGAAGCGCTTCGCTCCGCCCAGACCGATGCGCTCACTGGCCTGGCCAACACCCGGGCGCTCTTCCTGCATCTGGACGCCGAGCTGTCGCGATGTTCGCGTTCCGGGGAAGCCCTCACCGTGCTGGTGCTCGATCTGGACGGGTTCAAGCAGGTGAACGATCGTTTCGGACATCTGACCGGGAACCGGGTCCTGCGCACGGCCGCCGAGGCGCTCAAGGGCGCATCCCGCGACTACGACCTGGTGGCGCGCATGGGCGGCGACGAGTTCGTCATCGTCATGCCCGGTATGGACGCGATCAGCGTCTCGCAGAAGTCGCACGAACTCGCCCGCCAGGTCCGGCGCGCCTGTTCCGGGTGCATCGGAGAGGACACCGTGTCGGTCAGCATCGGCCGCGCAACCTATCCGGGAGACGGCGCCGATGCGGAGGACCTGCTGGCTTCGGCCGACCGCGACATGTACGCCGTCAAAAGCTCGCATCGCCTGCGCCGGGACGCGCGGTACCTCGAAACGGCCCGTTCCGAGGTCGCGGCGATTCAATAGTACAAGCATCCGGTTCAGGTTGTCGGATCTTTCGAAAACGCTATTATAGATAAGTTCGCAGGCACGCCGACAGGAACCGAATACCTTTCGAACCCGCAACGCGAAGCCATGAGATCTCCCAACTTCATCGCCCTCCTCGCCGCCGCCACGTTCCTTCCAGCCTGGGTACCCGCGCAACAGCCCGTCACGGGCCAGGCCGCATTCGCAGACTGGAATCAGCAGCAACCCGGCGTCCGCCGCAAAATCACTCTCGCCGACATCCCCGAGCCCAATCCCGCTGAGGCAGTGGACAATACGCCCCACGTAATCCCCCGCCCCCCCGACGCATGGCCGCTCGCTCCCGCCGGCTTCAAAGTCACGCTCTATGCCGGCGGCGACTCCGCCCCCATGCAGCGCGCGGACAACAAGGAGGTCATGACCCCGAGCGGCGGGACCTTCACCATGCCGCGCCTCATCCGCACCGCGCCCAACGGCGATCTCTTCCTCGCCGACTCCGGCGCTGGTACCTTGTTCGTTCTCCGTGGCGTCGCGCCCGGCGGCAAGGCTGCCCGGATAGAGAAGTTTGCCACCGGCCTCGACCACCCCTTCGGCATCGCCTTCTATCCCGCCGCGAATCCCCGGTACGTCTACGTTGGCAACACCACTACGATTCAACGATTCCCGTACCACTCCGGCGACCTCCACGCCACCGGCCCCGCCCAAACCATCGTCCCCGACATCCCGGGCTACGCACAGCTCACCGGCGGAGGCCACTGGACACGCGATGTCGTCTTCACCAACGACGGCCGGCATATGCTCGTCTCCGTCGGTTCAGGCTCCAACGTTGACGACGTCGATACGCACCCCCGCGAGTTCCATCGCGCCGACGTGCTCGAGTTCACGCCCGAGGGCAAATTCATCGAGGTCTACGCTTACGGCCTCCGCAACTGCGTGGGCGAAGCAATCAACCCCACCACCGGCCAACTGTGGTGCTCTACCAACGAGCGTGACAACCTGGGCAATCACCTCGTCCCCGACTACGTCACGTCCGTTAAGGAAGGCGGCTTCTACGGATGGCCCTGGTACTACATGGGCGGCCATCGGGATCCGCGTCTCCCCGACCCATGCGCCAACGGCACCGGCCCCCACCCGCAGGCGCCCGCGCTCACTCCCGAACAGGCCACCGGCTGCAAGCGCGTGAACCTCGCCTCCCGGGTCATCACCCCCGACGTGCTCGTTCAGCCGCACATGGCCTCGCTCGAAATGGTCTTCTATCCCACCCGGAAGATGCAGTTTCCCGCCGTTTACGAAGGCGACGCTTTCGCCGCCGAGCACGGCTCCTGGAACCGCAAGAACCGCGCCGGCTACGAGGTCATCCGCATCCCCATGCAACACGGTCACGCCGACGGCAGCTACGAAGACTTTCTCACTGGCTTCGTAACAAAAGACGGACTGGTCTGGGGTCGCCCCGTTGGCGTCGCCATCGCCCAGGACGGCAGCATGTTTGTCACCGACGACGGCTCCCGCAGCGTCTGGCACGTAACCTACAACGGCAAGTAAGGGCCTGTCATGAAGTCCGTGTCCGGAGTTTGCACATTTTGTGGAATCGCATCACTGCGTTTCATTGTGGGGCAGGCCCTCGGCCCAATGGCACTTAACTTTCCCATCTCTGAACACCTGCACAGAGTTGTGGGGCAGGATTGTATCCTGCGCGCGGGTTTGTAACCCGCGCACGGCGCCGATTGGAAATCAGCGCGCAGGTTGTAAACCTGCCCCACATCCCGAATTGACACCCTTCCGCTTCTCCGCTGAAAAGTTAAGTAAGTGGCATTGGGCCCTCGGCCTGCGGCGGCTTCTCAGGCCGCCGTTACGTGCGGACCGCTTAATCGTCCGCATTCAAATCGTTCATGAACTTGGCCCGACTCAAGCTCGGCAATCGCCTTGCGGGTCGTCGTGTTGGGCGCCTTGACCTCGAAGGGTAAACGACGCTCATCCATGATGCGCAGCATCAGCAGGTGGATCGCATCCGAAATGGATAGTCCCATGGCAGCCAGTGCTTCGCCGGTGCGTTCCCTCGTGGCGCTATCGATGTGAGCGCGAACGCAGGTGTCGGCGGTATTCACGGTGATCCCACACCGGCAGGCGGTGGCGTGCCGCGTCCAGGTTGGGAGATGTGGAGTATTCGCCGGGCCGCTCCGTGACCGTTACGGCTCGTTTCGGATGTCCCGAGTTTGCAGGATGCTACCGAACCACGACCGTAAGGGAGTGGCCCTTAGTCCGGTTCAAACACCGCATGATCGCCGGGCGCGCTGGCGCGCTGGTCCTCTTTTCGCAGATAGCAGTCCCCGATTACCAGCACCTCGATTTCCGTCCCCATAAAGCAGCGGAACGCTTCCTCCGGAGTGCATACAATAGGCTCGCCGCGCACGTTGAAACTCGTATTCACCAGCACCGGGCAACCCGTTCTTTCCTCGAAGGCGCGCAGCAGGGCGTGGAAGCGGGGGTTCTGGTCCTGACGGACGGTCTGCACCCGCGCCGAGTTATCGACGTGAGTAACTGCCGGTATCTCGCGACGGGTGACGTCGGCCACCAGTAACATATAGGGGCTTTCCACCGGTAAGTCGAACCATGCCTGCGCCGCCTCCGCCGTTACCGCGGGAGCGAACGGACGAAACGACTCGCGGCGCTTCACCTTCAGGTTGAGAGTCGATTGCATGGCCGGGGAACGCGGGTCCGCCAGAATCGACCGTGCTCCGAGCGCGCGCGGGCCGAACTCCATGCGGCCCTGGAACCAGCCCACCGCCTTACCCGCGGCGAGGGCCTCCGCGGTGGCCGCCAGCAGCCCGGATTCATTCGGCACCTGGTAGCGCGCGCCGGCGGTCCGCAGGCGGCTCTCGATCTCCTGTTGGGAGAACCCGGGTCCCAGATAGCTGCCCTTCATGCTGTCGGCACCCGCCTGCCGCGGTTGTCCCAGGTATCCGTGATACGCGGCCAGCGCCGCTCCCACCGCGCAACCGGCATCGCCGGCAGCCGGCTGAATCCAGATGCTCTCGAAGCCGCCCTCGCGCAGCAGACGGCCATTGGCCACGCAGTTCAACGCCACGCCGCCGGCAAGACAGAGGTTTCGCGCGCCGGTGTCCTTCCTGAGGGCGCGCGCCATGCTCAGTACCACGTCCTCGAGAACCGCCTGGATAGAAGCCGCGACGTCCTTGTAGAATTGGGTGATGCCGCGCTGGGCGAGCGCGTTCTGCGGCCCGCGTGGCGGACCTCCGAACAGCGCGTCGAAGCGCGCACTGGTCATGGTGAGACCGGCCGGGTAGTTGAAGTACTCCATGTCCAGGCGGAACGAGCCATCCGGCTTCACGTCGATCAGGTGCTCCCGAATCGCGCCGGCGTAGCGCGGAGCGCCATAGGGCGCCAGCCCCATCAGTTTGTATTCGCCCGAGTTCACGCGAAAGCCGCAGTAGTATGTGAAGGCGGAGTACAGCAGCCCCAGCGAATGCGGAAAGTGTATCTCGCGAATCACTTCGATATGATTGCCTCGGCCAACAGCGGCGGAGGTGGTGGCCCATTCGCCCACGCCGTCCATGGTGAGAATCAGCGCTTCCTCGAACGGCGACGGAAAGAACGCGGCGGCGGCATGGCTCAGGTGGTGCTCGGTGAACAGCAATCGCCTGGCGCAGTCGAAGCCGGGCGCCAGCGTTGCGAGTTCGCGCCGCAGCACGTCCTTCTGAAACAGCTTCTCGCGAATCCACAACGGCAGCGCCATGCGGAAAGAGCCGAACCCGCGCGGCGCGAACGCGAGATACGTCTCAATGAGCCGCTCGAACTTCAGGAACGGCTTGTCGTAGAAGACGACATAGTCCGGCGCGCCCGCGCCGCCTTCCGCCAGACAGTATTCCACGGCATGATGAGGGAAGGACGCATCGTGCTTCCGGCGGGTGAAGCGTTCTTCCTGCGCCGCCGCGACGATCTCCGCCCCGCGCAGCAACGCCGCCGCGCTGTCGTGATAGAACGCGGAAATGCCGAGTATGGTGGGCACTTAGAACTGGTTGGTCATGGTCTCCGGCGGCGGGCCCGGAGGCTGGCGCTCCACCCAGTAACTGGCGGCCTGAGGGTCCGCGCGCAATCGCAGCGGATCTTTCCGCAACAGCCGAAGCAGCAGGCCGCAGGGCGTGAAGACCAGATAGAACAGCGCCGCCATCACCACCGGGTTCACCATGCGGGCCAGCAGTACGCCCAGCATCGTCCAGGCGCGATTCAAAGGACGGAGCAGGAACGGAGCCAACACCGCAGTCAACAACATCGCCGCGCCGGCCACCAGAACCGGTGCGCGCATCCGGCCGCGCGACAGCAGGGGCCACACCGACACCGCCACGAGCAACACCCCGGCCACCAGACCGAACTGCCGGTCCGATGATGGCCGCACAACCGCGCGGCGAGTCAGGTCCTCGTGGATCATCCGCGGCTGGATCCGGGTCTTCATGACGCTACTCGGGCCTGGGGCCGTCGTGCAGCACGCACACGTCTTTCAAATTGCGGTAGTCCTCGGCGAAGTCGAGGCCGTAGCCGACCACAAACTCGTCGGGGACCCGGAACCCCACATAAGCCGGCCGCACCGGCCGCTGGCGGCGCTCCGGCTTGTCCAGCATGGTCACGATCCCCAGCGACTTTGGTTTTCGCTGCTCCAGCACGTTTAACAGGTAGGTGAGCGTGACGCCGCTGTCGATGATGTCCTCCACCACCAGCACGTCGAAGCCCTCGATGGACACGTCCAGATCCTTGGTGACTTTCACTTCTCCCGAGCTTCTTTTGTCTTTTCCATAACTCGAGATGCCCATGAACTCCACCCGGCACGGCGTGCTGATGGCGCGGGACAAGTCGGCCAGGAACATGAACGAGCCTTTCAGGATGCCGATCAGGTACACCGGACCGTCCGGGTAGTCGCGTGAGATCTCGCGGCCGAGTTGCTCCACGCGATCGCGGATCTGCTCGCTGGTAAGAAGAACCGTTGGCTCGTGGTCCACTTAGCCGGCCTCGTGTAGCCGCGCCAGTCGCACCGAGCCCGGACCAATATGGATGTGCGCGCCCGTTGCCTTGCCCGGCAGCGCGGAGCGGAAGGCGAAGAAGGGAATGTTATGCGCCTCCAGATACCGCCGCAGCCAGATGCCCTCGGGCTGATCTGGCGTGACGGCCACATCCACTCTGCCGCGATGATCGAACCCCAGAGCGCGATGCGCGGCCGTGTCGCCATTGGCGCTGATGGGCATGGGACGATCATATTGCTTTTGCCAGGCTGCCTCAACATCCTTCAGGTCATCGGCCGTAAACGAGCCTTTTCCCGCGAAGTGCTGTTCCACCGAGTTCAGCGCCGCGGCCGATTCGAAGTTCTGCTCGGCGCGGGCCATGGCCACCAGTTCCGCCAGCAATCGCGCTCTCTCTTGCGCCAGTTCGAGAGTGGTCCGGCGGAAATGCAGTTCGTCGTTCAGGGGATCGAGCGCGTTACGAGCGGCGATGCCGGCGTCAATCTGCCCGCGCACGCTCTCGATCTGCTCCTGCTGGCGGTCGACGCGCCGTTGGGCCGCCGCCACCATCTCGCCGGTCTGCTCTTCGGTCATGCTCTCGGCCGGTGCGTACAGCGTCCGGAGCAGAATCAGATCGTCCTGGGCATCCGCCAGTTTGGCGAGAGCCTGCTCCAGGCGCGCGCGCGGTAAGGCCCCGGTCTCCACCAGGCTGGAAATGCGCCGCACTTCCGCGCTGGCCAGATCGGCCTGTCTGCCGAACGGGCTGTCTGGGGCGGCCGCCGGAGTTTGCGCCAGCAATGGCAGCGAACACAGGGCGAACAGGAGAGTTCGCGGCTTCTGCATTCTCGTGAACCAGTGTACCATCAGGGTAGGAGACGAAGCCTTATTCGCGGTCAGAGCAACACCGTTCGGAAAATCCCGCCCAGTCTGGCAGATTCCGCACATTCCACGAAAGTAGATGAACCGGGCGCCCCTCCAGCGCCGGAAGAGCCCGCTCCGGAAGAGACGGTGCCGGCCTGGCTGACCGCCGTCCGCGCCGTCGATTCGAGGAAAGGCTCGGATATCCGCGTGCTGGACCTGCGCGAGGTGACTTCGTTCGCCGATTTCTTCGTCATCGCCACCGGCTCCAACCCGCGCCAGATTCAGGCCATCGCCGAAGAAGTGCGGAAGCGGCTCAAGGAGCGCGGCGAGCGGCCCATCAACGTGGAAGGGCTCAACAACGCCGAATGGGTTCTGGCCGACTACGGCGATTTCATCGTACACATCTTCGCGCCGCAGTCCCGCCAGTACTACGACCTGGAACGTCTGTGGCGCCACGCCAAAGACGTGCCCATTCCTGCGGCCCAGCCGGAGAGCTGAACCCCGTTACGGAGTTTGCGCGGGCGGCGCGACCGGAACCGGGTAGCTGACCGGCATAACAATCCAGGCCACGATGTAGCCGATGATGCCGATCAGCGGGATGGGCCAGATCACCAGCACGATCCACAGAATACGCACCAGCGTAACGTCCACGCCCAAATAGCGGGCAAAACCGGCGCACACCCCGGCGATCTTCTGATCGTCTACCGGGCGCGACAGCCTCTCTGTCCGCGGCGGGACGGCGGCGGACGGCGCCTGAGCCGTCCCGGCGCCACACTGGCTGCAAAACTTAACACCTTCCTCCAGACCGACGCCACACCTGGTGCAGAACATGGAAAACCGACCTCCAAACTATGGTTACGCATTTCCGGCTCCCCATGTTCACCGTCTGATTCGGTGACGTTCACCTCAATCCCCGATTATGGTTGGCGTCCGGGTCGCCTCCCGAAACCTCGCGCGCTAATTGGGGATTGAGGTGAATGTCCCCGAATCAGACGCCATACCCGTTTGCCTCCTCCAGCACGTATAACTAAGAGAGGAGAACATGTGATGTTGATTCGAATCCCGCGCGGCTGGGAAATCCCCGAACGCGAAGCGACACCGGAATCTGTGTACCTGAACCGGCGGCAGCTTCTGACAGCGGCCGGCTTCCTGGGCGTGGAGGGACTTCTGGCCGCCGCCGGCAATTCCCCGTATCCGGCGAAGCGAAACCCCCAGTTCACGCTCGACCGGCCCATTACCGAAGAGTGGGCGGCTACCGGCTACAACAACTTCTACGAGTTCGACGAAGAGGACAAGACCGCCGTCAAGGACATGGTGGGCAACTTCCAGGTGAGCCCGTGGAGGATCGAGGTGAAGGGCCTGGTAAACAAGCCGCGCACTTACGACGTGGACGATCTGGTCCGAACCATGCCGCTCGAAGAGCGCCTCTACCGGCACCGCTGTGTGGAAGCGTGGTCGATGGCAGTGCCGTGGACGGGCTTCCCGTTCTCCGAGTTGGTGAAACAGGTGGAGCCGAAACCGGAGGCGAAATACGTGCGCTTCGAATCCGTCTACCGGCCGAAAGAAATGCCCGGACAGGTTCGCTACAGATGGTATCCGTGGCCATACTTCGAGGGCCTGCGCATGGACGAAGCGATGCACCCGGTGGCGTTCACAGTGACCGGCCTGTACGGCAAGCCGATCCCGAAGCAGAATGGCGCGCCCATTCGCATGGCCCTCCCCTGGAAATACGGCTTCAAAGGCGCGAAGTCGATTGTGAAGATCGAGTTCATCGCCAAAGAGCCGGACACGTTCTGGCACCGGACGGGACCTTCGGAGTACGGGTTCTACTCCAACGTGAATCCGAACAAGTCCCATCCGCGCTGGTCGCAGGCCACCGAGAGGGTCATCCCCGACATGCAACGCCGGCCAACCCTCATGTACAACGGCTACGAAAAGTGGGTGGCCGGCCTGTACAACGGCAAGGAGTTCTGAGCGGGCTACGACGGATTGTGGGGCACGTGCCCAGGCCGCGACCGCGAGCCACCGACACACCCAATTCCTGGGGCACGAGGCACCGAATGTCGCGCGCGCCGTAACCCGAACATTACCCGGCTCTCTCCAAGGAACCGGACCGGCCTTCGAACGTAATAACGTTAAGAGGCACTCATGCACACTCTTCTGCAGGACCTGCGCTACGCCATCCGCAATCTATTGAAGTCCAAAGGCCTGACGGCCGTCGCGATAGCGACCCTGGCCATCGGCATCGGCGCGAATACGGCGATCTTCAGCATCGTCGACACCTTTCTCCTGCGCCCGCTGCCCTTCAGTAACCCCGAACAGCTGGTCGCGCTCAACGAGACCGAGGCGGCTCCCGGCAAGTATCCCTTCGCCGGGCCGGATTTCGTCGACTGGAAGAAGCAGAACACCACCTTCCAGGACATGACCCTCTTTGGCTGGGCCCAGAACATGAATCTCAGCAGCGGCGGAAGGCCGGAAAGCGTCCACGCCCTTCCCACCGAAGCCAACTACTTCGCACTGCTGGGCGTTTCGCCGCTGTTCGGGCGCACCTGGTCCCCCGGGGAAGATCAGCCGGGCAATGACCAGGTGGCTGTCCTGAGCTACGGCCTGTGGAGGAGCCGGTTCGCGGGCGACCCGGGCATCGTCGGCCGCCTTGTCGAGCTGAATGCGAAGAAGTACACGATCATCGGCGTCATGCCGGCGAACTTCCGCATGGCCAATGCTCAGCTCTGGATTCCCCTGGACATGGACAGCAAGAACCTCGGCCAGCGCGGGAGCCACTGGGCGAACGCCATCGGCCGGATGAAGCCGGGCGTAAGCGCGGGTCAGGCGCAGGCCGAGCTCACCGTGATCGCCAGGCGTCTCGAGAGACAATATCCGGATTCCAACGACAAGGTGGGCGCATCGGTGACGCCGCTGCATGAGCAATTGGTGGGAAAGTCGCGCGCGCCAATGCTCATGATGCTGAGCGCGGTGGGCCTGGTGCTGCTGATTGCCTGCGCCAATGTGGCCAATCTGCTGCTCAGTAAGGCGGTGGCGCGGCAGAAGGAGATGGCCATTCGCAGCGCATTGGGGGCGGGGCGGCGGCGCCTGGTCCGCCAGTTGCTCACCGAGAGCGTGCTGCTGTCCGTCTGCGGCGGCGGGATCGGTTTGGTGATTGCTGCAAGCGCAGTGGCGCTTTTTGCGCGCATGGAAAGCCTGGCTCTGCCGCAGTTCAATACCATCGGAATCAATCCGGATGTGCTGGCGTTCACCTGTGCTCTGGCCATCGCCACCGGCGTGCTGTTCGGCATTGTTCCGGCGTTTCAGGCCTCGCGGCCGGATCTCCACGAAGAACTGAAGGGCGGCGCGGGCAGTTCGGTGAGCCCGGGGCGGCGGCGCAGGTTCGTGAGCGGCGCGCTGGTGGTGGGCGAGGTGGCTCTCTCGCTTCTTCTGCTGGTGTGCGCCGGCCAGCTTCTGGAGGACTTCGTGCGCGTCCGCAATCTCGACATCGGCGTGCGGCCGGCCGGCGTATGGACCGCCGGCGTGATGCTGCCGGAATCCGGTTACAAGAAGCAGGAACAGCAATTCCGCTTCGAGCGCGAGCTGCTGGAGCGGGCCGCGCGGATACCCGGCGTCGAGACCGCCGCGTTAAGCAACCGCTTGCCGCTCGAAGGGGGCAGCAACGGGTACATCAAGTTGCGCGGCGAGACCACCACACCGATGAGCAATCAGCTTGTCGAAAGGCACGCCGTCTCGCCCGGATACTTCCGTGCCATGGGAATCCGGTTGCTGAAAGGCCGCGATTTTTCGGCGGCGGACATCCAGCAGGCCGTGTCGCTCGATGCGGCACTCACCCCCATATACGAGAAGGGTTCCACGCCGCCGGCCGCGCAGTCGAACCAGATGGTCTATGCCGCGGTGATCAACGAGAGCATGGCGCACTTTTTCTGGAAGGACCGCAACCCCATCGGCCAGGCGTTTTCGCGAGGCTCCGACGACGGGCCCTGGTATCAGGTGATTGGAGTTGTGAATGACGTGCGCGAGTGGGGCCTCACCGAAAAAGCGGTGCCCGAAGCCTACGATGCGTTCGACGGCGATTCCGGTGTTTTCCTGGTTCTGCACACCTCTCTGCCGCCCGCCAGCATGACCGGGCAGGTGCGCCGCACTCTGGGCCAGATCGATTCGAGCCTGCCGCTGTTCTCTGCGCGGACCATGGACGAGGTGATTGGCGAGCAGGCCCAGGGAGAGAGGTTCCTGAGCGGGCTGGTGGGCGGGTTTGCGGCGCTGGCGGTTCTGCTCGCGGCCATCGGAGTTTACGGCGTACTCTCCTACGCGGTGACGGCGCGCACGCGTGAGATCGGCATCCGCATGTCGCTGGGCGCCAGCCAGGGGCGTGTGCTGTCGGCGGTGCTGGGGGAAGGTATGAGGCTGGCGGCGATCGGATTCATCGGCGGAGCGGCGGGCGCGTTTGCCGGCGGCCGGGTGTTGTCCAGCCTGCTGCATGAAGTTAAGCCGGGCGACCCCGTGGTGTTCATCGCCACCGCCAGCTTCCTTGCCCTTGTTGCGCTCGCGGCGTGCTATCTGCCAGCGCGGCGCGCGGCGCACCTCAGTCCAATGGTGGCGCTTCGCGAGGAGTGAAAGCCAGACCGCCGGGTGACCGTCGCGGCTCGGCTAATGTGTTTCCGAGCCGCGACAGTAATGGAGCGGATGTCCTAACTACTCGCTCTGCGGGGCGCCGCCATGGGACCATCTGCCTGCCTGCATGGTCTTGACAGAGTATCCCGACGGGATACGGAAGAGGGCGGCATCCGGCTCCGCCTGCACGATGTTGGTCAGGGTCACCGTGGACGTCCCGAACCTCGGATCTTCGCTGACAATTTGCAGCGGCACCTTCAGGTCAGGCGACATCCAGACCGTCTTCGTAACCGTGATTGCCTGCTGATTCCCGATGGAACCGGCGGGGATGGTATGCGTTGTCCGGGTAGCGGTCGCCTGCCGGCCGTTGATCACGCTGGCGCCGAGATCCTCGCTCGTGCCAGCAAATCTGCCGGAGGCGCGCGGGGCTGCGGCATTCTGCGAGGGCGGCGCTTTCACCGTTCTCACCATCGCCGTCTGCCTCTCCGCGTCAAGCCGCACCACGTTGCCGGCCACCGGATCGAAGATCGTGACCGTCGTGCGGGCCGGCCGCCCGTTCATCGCGGGGACTGTGCTCTCGTAGCGCACGCGGCCCTGGCTGTCGCGATAGACCTGCGCCTGCTCCTGGTGTTGGATCTGATTCCCGTTGGCGAAGGTCTGCGAAAATGACCGCACCTCCACCGCCGAGTACGGCGCGCCAGTCACCGGCGTCCTGCCCGCGGGCCCGATCATGCCGAAACCGAAACCGCGCTCGGGGCCTCCAAAGCCATGCCCCTGGGCCAACAGCATCGCCGCCGCCAGCAGGGCCAGAAAAACGATCTTTGCTGAATACTTCATTCGTGTGCTCCTTGTTAGAATTCTGTCACTGACTCATCCGAAACTCGTACCGCTCGCGGGAATCCATCTTCGCCCACGACAACATCGGCCATCACCGGGGCCTCGCCAATCCCGCTGTAGGGCAGACCCATGCGGACCAGCTCCGCCGGCTCCAGCTCCTGGCGAACCACGCTGACAAATTCGCCCGGGGCGAGGGGCGGGGCGTAGGGCACGTCCACAAAGCCCTCCTCCGACGCGTCCGTGGGGACCGCCGCCATGACCATCGTCTGCGGCACGGGCGTCACCACATCCCGATGGCGGACGCCAAGCACTGCGACAACCACCAGCAACGCCGCTGCCGGCGCCGGAACCCAGCGCAGCCAGCGCCAGCGGTGGGCACGGCGCTGCCGCTCGAATTCCTGCATTACCAGCTCGCGCACCCGTTGCGGCGGACGATGCGACGCCGCCCGGTCGCTCAGAATCTGCAGTTCGCGCGTCAGCACGCGCTCGTTGCGCCAGCGTCCGGCGCAGCCCGGGCAGCCGGACAGATGCTCCAGCAGCACCGGACTCGGCGGGACCCCGGCGCGCGCGTTATCCACCAGCCTGGATGTCCACTCCCCGCAGTTATTCATGTTCACCTCGCACTCGCCTGGAAGCTCGGGGCTTTGAGCGGCATGAGCTTCGCCGATAACAGCAGCCGGGCCCGGTGCAGGCGCGAGCGCACCGTCCCGGTCGGGCATTGCATCAGCCGCGCCGCTTCCTCGTAACTCCGTTCCTCCAAATCGCACAGCACCACCGCATCCCGGTAGCCGGGCGGCAACTCCGACACCGCCTCGTACAGCGCCGCCGTTCGCTCGTCGTCAATCAGCTCGCTCAGCAGATCCTCGCCCGCTGGCGGTTCCTCCGCGGCGGCGATACTCGCCGTCCGGGTCATCCCGCGAAGCAGATTCCGCGCCAGTCCGTACAGGTACGCCTCCAGCGATCCGCGGCCCTCGTCGAAGCGGCCTCCCGGCCCGATCAGCCGCAGGAACACCTCCTGCGCGACCTCCTCCGCCAACGGCCGGCGGCCCGACGTGTACAGAGCATACCGGTAGATGCGCGCTCCCAGGCGTTCGTACAGCTCGGCCAGCGCCGACTTATCGCCGAGCCGCATTCGCCGATAGATCTCTTCGTCGGTTGGTCGCATTCCAGCGGTCATACTGCATTGCACGAGAGCAGTCAAAAAGTTCCCGCTCCGGCGGAAGTATTTTATCTTCCCCCTTGACGGCAGCGCACATCCCTGTTAATATACTATTCCTATAGGGATACTGGACATGGAGACACACGAGTTCGCAAGACCTGCCACCGCTTCGGACCGCGAGCCTCTGGCGCATGAGGACTTGCTGCGCGGACTGCGCGACGTGCGCTGTGGCACGGTCCAATTCACCATTGGTGACGGCGGCGTGGTCGAGATCCGGAAGACCGAGCGCATCCGTCCCGCCTCGTGTTGTCGTCCCCAATAACAGATACAGGATATAGTTGGTTCTCCAGACCCCGTGCGACGGGGAGGTTCGAGAAGGACGCGAGTCGGGCACCCGTTCGTGCCAAGAGCTTATATAATCCAGGAAACCTCATTCCACGAGTAATTCAGAAAAGGAGCATACGACCGAATGACCAGAGGTCACAGGCGCTTGAAATGGGTTGGGATTGCGCTTGCAATCATATCCTGCACTGCGATCGCGCCGGGGGCGAATCTCGCTTCCGATCCGGCGCAGACAAAAGCAACCGATGTTGACGAACTCCGGGCCCTGCTAACGGCTCAGCAAAAAGAGATCGATGAGCTGCGCAGCACGCTGGAAGCGCAGAAGAAGCTGATCGAGAAGCTGGCGCCGGCGCAGACCGGCGATGACCTGTTCTCGATTCCGAACGCGAAGAAGTTAGGCGAGGTGGCGACGACGAGCCCGGTGCTTCCTCCCGCCCCCGCGCCGCTGCCATCGCCGCAGGCGTCCGGCAATGCCGTGGAGAACAAGACGCCGCTCTCAGTCAGGATCGGCGTGGCGGATTTCACGCCGCTGGGCTTCGCGGATTTCGGCAGCATATGGCGCTCCACCAACTCCGGTGGCATTAACACGAATTTCGCCGGCATACCGTACGCCACCGCGAGTTCGGCGCCGGGCAACCTCGACGAGCTGCGCTTCAGCGCCCAGACCTCGCGCTTTGCCCTGCGCATGGACAGCGAGGTGCTGGGCGCCAAAGTGACCGGATACATTGAAAGTGACTTCAGCGGAGCAACGGCGGAAAACGTCTTTCAGGTCACCAACTCCGACACGTTGCGCCTGCGGCTGTACTGGGTGGATGTCCGCAAGAGCAAGTTCGAGCTGCTGGCCGGACAGGAATGGTCGCTGCTGACGCCAAATCGTATTGGAGTATCGCCCATGCCGGCTGATCTCTTCATCACGCTGAACCAGGACACCAGCTACCAGGCGGGCTTGACCTACACGCGCCAGGCGGGCATCCGGTTCGCCTACCATCCCACCGATCACATAGTCTGGGCGTTCTCCGCGGAAGATCCGCAGCAATACGTGGGCACTGCGGTCACCTGCCCCACGGCTCTCTCTGCCACTTACTGCGGCACCATTCTGGATACCGGCAGCAGCGCCGCGCTGGGCACGCCGACCACGCCGAACGCGGCGCCGGATTTCATCAGCAAAATCGCCTTCGATGGTCCGCGCGCCCATCTGGAGATCGCCGGACTCCTCAGCACTTTCCGGGCGTACGACGTGGTCACCGACGCTCATAACACGGTGATCGGCGCGGGCGGCGCGATCAACAGCAACTTCGAGATCGTGAAGGGTCTGCGTCTGTTTGAGAACGCCTTCTACAGCGACGGCGGCGTACGCTACATCGGCGGCCTCGGTCCGGATGTTGTGGTTCGCGCCAACGGCAGTCTGTCTCCGGTGCATGCCGCATCCACCGTGGATGGCCTCGAATTCCAGGCCGGTAAGAATACCGTGCTCACCGGTTACGTCGGCGCCGCTTACTTCGACCGGAACGTTGCCCTGGACACCACCGGCAAGTACATCGGCTATGGCTTTCCGGGCAGCGCTGCTACTAACAATCGCACCATCGACGAAGCCACTTTCGGCTGGATCCAGACCTTCTGGAAGCACCCGACGTACGGCGACCTCAAGCTGATCACCCAGTACTCGTATCTGTGGCGCACTCCGTGGGCCCCGCCGGCGAGCGGTCCGACGGATGCGCACGCGAACCTGCTCTTCGTGGACCTTCGCTACGATTTGCCGTAGGCAGGCGCCGGTCCGGTTGTGGGGAGCGCCGTGCGCTGCCCTCCCGCGCTCGATCAAGGCAGCGCATGGCGCTGCCCCACAACGCCCACCTTCAAACAGGATGGTGATCATATGAGATTGGCAATTTCGGTTCTTGCGCTCGGTCTGGCTCTGCTCGCGGGCTGCTCGGGGACGAAAAGCCCGCAACGGCTTCATCTCCTGAACGTCTCCTACGATCCCACGCGCGAGCTGTATCAGGACTTTAACAAGGCCTTCGCCGCCGCATGGAAGGAAAAGACCGGGCAGGGCGTGGATATCGAGCAGTCGCATGGCGGCTCGGGCAAACAGGCTCGGGCGGTCATCGACGGCCTGCAGGCGGACGTGGTGACGCTCGCGCTCGCCTACGATATCGACGCCATTGCCGACAAGGCCCACCTGATCGATCCCGGCTGGCAGCAGCGCCTTCCCGATAACAGCACGCCCTACACCTCCACCATCGTCTTTCTGGTGCGCAAGGGGAACCCGAAGGGCATTCACGACTGGCCGGACATCATCCGAAAAGGCGTCAGCGTCATTACGCCGAATCCGAAAACATCGGGCGGCGCGCGCTGGAACTACCTGGCGGCGTGGGGCTATGCCTGGAACACCTGGGGCCACGATGAAAAGAAGGCGCGCGAATTCATCGCCGCGTTGTATCGCAACGTGCCGGTGCTGGATTCCGGCGCGCGCGGCTCCACCACTACTTTCGTCGAGCGCGGAATCGGCGATGTCCTGCTCGCCTGGGAGAACGAAGCGTATCTTTCGGTGCGCGAGTTCGGCGCCGCCAAGTTCGAGATCGTCAACCCCTCCTCCAGCATTCTGGCCGAGCCGCCGGTCGCGGTGGTGGACAAAGTGGCCGACCGGCACGGCACCCGCGCAGTGGCCGAGGCGTATCTGAAATACTTGTACACGGAGGCTGGGCAGGAGATCGCCGCAAAGAACTTCTACCGGCCGCGCCTGGCCAGCATCCGCGACAAGTACAAGGGCAACTTCCCGGACATAAAGCTGTTCACAATTACGGAGGTGGCCGGAACCTGGAAGGAAGCGCAGCGGAAGCATTTCGCCGATCACGGCGTGTTCGACCAGTTATACAAACCGGAGTGAAGGAAGATTGTTTCGACTACGGCAACACAGCGTCGTCCCCGGGTTCGGCCTGACGCTGGGCTACACCCTCACTTACCTGAGCCTGATCGTGCTGATCCCGCTGGCGGCGCTGGTGGTGAAGGGGACGGCGCAGCCGTGGGCGCGCTTCGCCGACGCCGCGTTCGACCCTCGCACGCTGGCCGCGTGGCGCCTGACCTTCGGCACGGCGCTGATTGCGTCGCTGATCGACGCCGTGTTCGGACTGATTGTCGCCTGGGCTCTGGCGCGCTACGACTTTCCGGGGCGCCGTCTGCTGGACGCGCTGATCGACGTTCCTTTCGCCCTGCCCACGGCAGTCTCCGGCATCGCGCTGACGGCCATCTACGCGCCGAATGGGTGGATCGGGCGGTTGCTGGAACCGTTGGGCATCAAGGCGGCATTCTCGCCGCTGGGCATTGTGATCGCGCTGACCTTCATCGGACTGCCGTTCATCGTGCGCACGGTGCAGCCGGCCATCGAAGACCTGGACGCGGCGGTGGAAGAGGCGGCCGTCCTGTTGGGCGCCACCCGCCTGCAAACGCTGCGCCGCGTGATTCTACCGGCGTTGCGGCCGGCGCTGGTGGCGGGCTTTGCGACGGCATTCGCGCGCGCGTTGGGCGAATACGGGTCGGTGATTTTCATCTCCGGGAACATGCCCATGAAGACGGAGATCGCGTCGCTGCCGATCGTCACTCACCTGGAGCAATTCGACTACCCCGGCGCCGCCGCCATCGCGCTGTTGATGCTGGTCAGCTCCTTCGTGATGCTGTTTCTGGTAAACGCGGGACAGTGGTGGTCAGTGCGGCGGCAGCAGGGAAGGATGGCGTGATAATTGGACACGCGGCGACAGCCGCGTTCTTGCGGCACCTGGAGAGGACGCGGCTGGCGCCGCGTGCCCGACGATGAGCATCGCCGCGCGATCCCGCCATTCCGAGCCCGCCTGGATGCGCCTCACCGTCATCCTGATCGCGGTTGGCTTCGTGGCGCTGCTGGTTCTGTTGCCCGTTATCGCCGTGTTTGCGGAAGCCCTGCGCAAGGGGATTTCCGTCTATGCCGCCAGTATCACCGACCACGACGCCCTCTCCGCCCTGCGGCTCACTCTGCTGACCGCGGCCGTCTCGGTCACCGCGAATCTGATCTTCGGCGTGGCTGCCGCATGGGCCATCGCGAAATTCGAGTTCCCGGGCAAAAGCGTCCTTCTTTCCCTGATCGACCTGCCGTTCGCCGTCTCGCCGGTGATCTCCGGACTGGTGTTCGTTCTTCTCTTCGGTGCACAGGGGTGGTTCGGAGAATGGCTGATTCGCCATGACGTGCAGATCGTCTTCGCCGAGCCCGGCGTGATTCTGGCCACCATTTTCGTCACCTTCCCCTTCATCGCGCGCGAGCTCATCCCGCTCATGCAGGAGCAGGGGACCGAAGAGGAAGAGGCCGCCGTCCTTCTGGGCGCCGGCGCGTGGCAGTTGTTCCGGCGCGTCACCCTGCCCAACATCCGCTGGGCGCTGCTCTACGGCGTGGTGCTGTGCAACGCGCGCGCCATGGGCGAATTCGGGGCCGTGTCGGTGGTCTCGGGGCACATCCGCGGCCGCACCAACACGCTCCCTCTGCACGTGGAGATCCTGTACAACGAGTACAATTTCTCCGCGGCGTTCGCGGTGGCCAGCCTGCTCACGCTGCTGGCTGTGGTGACCCTGCTGGTGAAGGCCGGGCTCGAATGGAAAACCCGGCGGGACCGGCGTCCGCTCGCGGTGGAGGATCAATAGGCATGGCCCCGACAGGTGCGGCAATCGAAGTGCGGCACGTCAGCCGAACGTTCGGGTCCTGGACGGCGCTGCGGGACGTGAGCCTCACCGTGAACCAGGGTGAGCTGGTGACGCTGCTGGGCCCCTCGGGTTCGGGCAAAACCACGCTGCTGCGGATTATCGCCGGTCTCGAAGAACCCGATCCGCGGCCGGAAACGGCGGTGTTCATCAATGGGGTGGACATCTCCCGCCAGCGGCCGGATGAGCGCAAGGTGGGCTTCGTCTTCCAACACTACGCCCTGTTCCGCCACATGAGCGTGTTCGAGAACATCGCTTTCGGATTGCGCGTGCGTCCGCGGAACGCGCGTCCGCCCGAACGCGAGATTCGCCGCCGCGTAGGAGAGCTGCTGGAGCTGATTCAGTTGGGGAGATGGGCCAGTCAGTACCCGTCGCAACTGTCCGGCGGACAGCGGCAGCGGGTGGCGCTGGCGCGGGCGCTGGCCATTGAGCCGAACGTCCTGCTGCTGGACGAGCCTTTCGGGGCCCTCGATGCGCGGGTGCGCCAGGAGCTGCGCCGCTGGCTGCGCACCCTGCACGCGCGGATTCACGTGACCAGCGTGCTGGTCACGCACGATCAGGAAGAAGCGCTGGAGGTGGCCGACCGCATCGCCATCATGAACCAGGGCCGCATCGAACAGTTGGGCACTCCCGACGAGGTGTTTCATCATCCCGCGTCCGAGTTTGTCGTCACCTTCCTGGGCAACGTGAATCTGTTTCACGGGCGCGTGGAAGCGGGCAAGGCGGTCATCGGCCGGCTGGCGCTGGATGCGAGCCGCGCGCTGCCGGCGGACGGCGAGACGGCCCGCGTTTTTGTGCGGCCGCACGAGCTCGACATCGACGTGCATCGGACCAGCGGCGCTTCCGTGCGCGCCCGCGTCCTGCGGATTCAGTCCGCCGGGCCTCTGGTGCGGGTGGAGCTGGCCTCGGAGGAGGACGACACGGTGCGCGCGGAAGACACCATCAACGTCGAGCTGACCCACCAGCGCTACGGCGAGCTGATGATCAGGGTGGGCGACACGGTGTTCGTGCGCGTCCGCGATGCCCGGGTGTTCGTGGAGGATTACTCGATCTAGGCTGGCCACGGATCGCACAAAATAAGACGCGGCCCTCCCTCGCCCAGGAGTTGCCGCAGCTTCTGCTCTTCGCCAAAACAAGTCTTAGCCCGTGGTGGAAGTCACTCCGCGTCCAATTCGGGGACAGTCCCGTTATGAGGTGAACCCTCATCCGCCTGGATGAAAATGGACACGGCCTTACGAACAACCGCTTGCTGACGCGCGCGGCTCAGCAGCCGAGCCGTGACCGTGAGCGGCATTGCCATTTTCGAGAGAGGCACGAAGTTTCCGCAGCGACCGGTGGATTGTTTTCAGTGGCTTCGCGATGCGGGAATTCGTCGCCCGTCCCCGAATTGAACGACCGACCACTACTGCCAGAGGGTGTTAGCCCGCCTGCAATCAAGGCTGAAACACCATACGCGCGCCCAGTCCCGGCCGGTTCCAGATAGCTTCCACTTCGCGCAGCGGAGCGGTCTCGATGCTGGTCTGAAACGGCTTCCTGGCGGATTCCTGGAAGAATTCCGAAATCGCTTGCAGAATCTCCGGCATGGACGCACTGCCGAATCCGCTCCCCAGAAGTTCCAGCCTCGAGCTGCGCAAAGTGGCCCCCGGCAGCGAGATCGGGTCGCCCGCAGCCGACCCGATCTGCACGTAGCGGATGCGCGATGCGGCGTGTTGCAGTCCCTTCTGCGCGATCGCTTCCAACAGGATTTCCGCCGGCTGGCCCCAAAGATAGTCCAGCACCACATCTACTCCCGCTTCGGCCCATTCGCGGCGAAACGCAGACGCCAGCTCCGCGCGGTCCTGATTCAGGCGAACGACGGCGTCCGCGCCCAGCTCCTTCAGACGGTCCTCCTGCGGATCGCGCCCGACGGCGATCACCCGCCGCGCCCCCAGCCGTTTCGCAATCTGTATCGCGAGCTGCCCTGCGCTGCCGGTGGCCCCAAGAATCAGTACGCTTTCTCCGGCGGCAAACTGTGCCCGCACCTTCAGCGCAACCCAGGATGACATCGCCGGATTCGCCGATGCCGCGGCGGTTGCATCGTCCACTCCTTCGGGCAGCGGCAGGCACGTCGCACGCGCCGCCACACTACGCTCCGCAAAGCTCCCGAACGGGCTCCGCGGCAGCATGAAGAAAACCCGCGTTCCGTCCCGCAACTGTCCCGCTCCGTCTACGCCGGGGATGAACGGCAGGGACCCCGAACTGCCATAGTGGGTTCCGCGCGCCAGCGCTCTCACCAGCGGGTGTAGCCCCGCCGCGCGCACATTTACTATCACTTCTCCGTCCGCGCAATCCGGCTCGGCAAACGAGCCGTAGCGAGGAGGCACCTCAAACGAATGAACAATGGCGGCGTTCATGGAATCTACTTTACGACGAGCACGCTGCAGGGCGCCAGCCGGGCCAGATTCTGCGACGTGCCGCCCCGGATCCGGTCGTACAGCCGCGAGTGTCCCCTGAAGCCCACAACCAGCAGGTCGAAGCCGTTCTCCCGCGCAAAGTCCACTATGCTCTTCACCTCGTGTCCGCTCACCACCGTACATTGCAGATCGATTTTCCGCATTGCAGCTTGAGCCCGGGCGTGCGCCGCGACTTTTCCAAAATAAGAGTCCGCCTCCTCTTTTTCCTCTTCGATTTCGTCGATTGTTTCGGCGTGCTTCGGCAGGTCGTCCTCCACGCTGATCATGTGCAGCCGCGCCGCGAGCGCGGAGGCCAGCTCGATGGCCGTGTCCAGCGCTCGCAGCGCGCCATCGGAACCGTCATTCGCGATGAGAATGTGGCGATACATCGGTTTTCCCCGTTCCCCGTTGCACGCGGATTACTTCGGCATCGGAAACCGCGATCATTCCGGTGCTCATCATGCCCTCGACGACCGACGCCAATTGTGCGATTTTCTCCGCCGCGTCCACTACCACCACGACAACCGGCCGATCGCTCCCGCCCACGCGATGGCGGTGGATGCCGCCGGTTTCGCCATAGCCCTCCACGCCTCGCAACACCGTGGCGCCGGCGATCTTCATGTCGCGGCACTTCTGCACGATGGCCTCGTGCAAGGGTGCTCCCTGATAACGGTCGGCCTCGTGAAAATGGAGCCGCAGGATCTTAGCCGGGCTGCTTGCTGGCATTGGTTTCCTCCCCAACGGGCCTGCTCCGGACCAGCCGGGTCATTTCGACATCGGAGACCACGATCAGTCCGTCCTCGAGCATCGCCTCGACGGCTTCGGCGGCCTCGGCGATCCTGGCCGCGCTGTCCACGACGGAAATCATCACCGGCAGATCGCGCGAGAGATGAAGAAAGCTCTGCTTGTGGGTGTGCCCCTTGGCGCCGTAGCCGAGGATGCCACGATACACCGTCGCGCCGGAAATGTCCATCATGCGCAGCCGCTTTACGATGGCATCGTAGAGCGGCTCCTCTTTCCAGCGGTCCCCTTCGCCCAGAAAAACGCGCATCAGCTTCGCGGGCCCGGTGCGCCGTTCGTGCGGCTGCTTCGGCTCCGGTCTCTTATCCTTCTTCGCGATCTTGATTACGTTGGTGTCCTGCACTTCGATGAGGCCGTCCGTCACCATCTCGTACAGAGTGGGCAGCAGCTCGTCCACCTTTTCGGCACTCTCCACGAACTCCACGATGACGGGAAGATGTTGCGCCAGCACCTCGATCTTGGGCGTGTGCATCAGCCGGTGGCTCCCGAATCCGGCCATGGCGCGGGACGCCGTCGCGCCGGCGACGCCTTTGTGCATGAGGAACGTGAGAATGGATTCGTACAGCGTCTCGAAATGATGCTGTGTGTCCTCGTTGAGGTAAATGGTTACCTTCTTCGCGGGGCCCCTTGCCAGCATGCCATGCTCCTCTCCGCTAATTCGGTGACGTACACCTCATTTCCCAATTACCCGCGACCATCGAAACTGGGAAATGAGGTGTACGTCACCGAATTAGCCCCTCTTCCCCGGCAACAGGTGCCGCGGCATGAAGAACGCGTTCGCGATCGCCGTCGGAATCACCGCGCTGCCAATCACCGCCGCCACCAGAAACGAATACTGCGACGACGTGATGATGTGGTGGTTCAGCCCGAACAGGGCGGATATGGTTCCAAAGGTGAGCCCTGTCGACATCATGAGTGAATAATACAGCCCCGCGTGTCCCGCGTGCTTGAAAGCGCGCACCACCGGCACCAGGCCGACGAGCTTCGTGATCATCTTGGCGAAGAACAGAACCACGAAGATTAGCGGCGCCGCGAGCAGGGCGGGGACGGAAACAAACGATCCCGCGCGGATGAAGTAGAACGGTGTGAGCAGGCCGAACGTGACCGTCCGCAAGCGCCGGATCAATTCATGATCTTTGCCCACCGTGCCGGCCAGCACCATACCGATAATATACGCGGGCAGCACGGCTTCGCTTCCCGACCACGCCGCGATCCCGCCCATGCCGAACAGAAGGAACAACAGATATTTCGTCTCCAGCTCCGACACGCGGCCGCCATACCGGCGGAAGAACCACGGGGTGACGAACGGCAGCATGCTGAACACCACGATGCTGATGACGATGAACGCCAGCGTACGCAGCGTGAACGGCGAGAAGATCAGGCCGAGCGCGATCACCGTACCCAGATCGTTCACAAAGCACGCGGCCAGAATTGCCTTCCCGAACTCGGTCCGGTTGAAGCCCAGTTCGAGCATCACCGCGTAAACGACGGCCACCGACGTTGTCGAGAGTGCCACGCCGCACAGCCAGCTTGGCGTCCACGGCCAGCCCAGCACAAAATGCGCGATGAGAGCAGCTCCGAAAAAAGGGCAGAAGAACCCGACCAGGCCGACGGCCAGCGCTTCCTTCCATTTGGTGCGGAAGATGCCGGGGTCAAGCTCCGCGCCGGCGAGGAAAGTGAGCACGATGGCGCCCGCTCCCGCGAGGAAACCGATCCACGGCGCCTTCGCGCCCAGCGCTTCGCCCCCGGCCACCGCGCCAATCGCCAACTGCGCCACCGTGCCCACGATAATCTCGGAAAGCGCCGTCGATATCCGAAACCGGTTCGCCAGCAGAACGGCTACCAGTGCCAGCAGGACCCAAAGCGCCGCAAGAAACCAGGTCTGTTCCATGTCGTTTCCCGCTACTCGCCCGGCGGCGTCTCCAGCTCCCCCAGTCGCCGCAGATCCGAGCGAATCTCGGGAGCATCCGATCCGGCCCGTGCCAGCAGGTTCTCGATGGTGGCCATCAACTCGTCGAGCCTTGCCGCCGCCTGCTTTTCGATCCCGAGCAGGGCGGCGTTGATGTTCTCCTCCCATTGGGATGTTAATCGCGACAGATTCTTGAATACTTCGTAAGGAATCCGGTGCCTCAACAGATGCCGTCTGACCAGGCCCTGGAAGAGCCACATGGGAATCAGAAAACCGAGCAGCTCCCAGTTCCGGTCGAAGACCCTGCCCACCTTGATGTCCGGCGTCCGCGGCTCTCCGGCTTCCATCTCGATTTCGGTCGTGCGTAACGGAACGCCAAACGCCGCGGTGGTCCGCTCCGAGAGCCGCGCCCGGAAAACCTGAACGGATCGCGCAAGCTGTCTCTTCACCCTGTCCGCGTGCTCGGCAAAGGCTCGCCGGTTTGCCGCCGAGAGCAGACTCAGCCTGCTGGTCAGCGCCTCTGCCAGCCACGGTTCGAAGCAGTCAATCACGTGCGCCAGGCTGCGGGTCCAGCGCGGGTATTCGGTGCGCAGCGCATCGGCGAGTTCACGCGCAATCGGGGCCTCATGAGGCTCGAAGCTCCTGTTGACCATAGCGCGCGTCGCACCCGCCGCATGACGGGCGATCAGCCGCAGTTGCATCCTGAACTCGTCGAGCGATGCCCGCTCGCCCATTACCATTGTCCTGAGCGCGTCGCGCTCGCTGTCCAGCGCCTCCGCGGACTTGAGCGCCAGCGACAGGTAGTCTTTGCACTCGCCCAGCAGCGCCCCGGTCTTGTGCCGCAGGATGGCCTCGCGCTGTTCGTTGAACCTGCCCAGGACATCCCGCACCAGCAGGTGTTCGATGTCTGTTCGGGCGCTTTCGTGCCCAGGCCGCACGGAGTACGGGTAAACCGGGGGCGGTTCCTCGAAGCTCTTTCGCAATTGCTCTTCGACGAATGTGCGCACTTCGCACTGCTCGGCGCCGTTGAGGACATCCACCTTCGTCAGCAGCACACTCACGCGGGGCGTGAACTCGTACAGCTTGCGGATGAGCGCGATGTCCTGCTGAGACAACGGCGGATCGACGGCCGTGGCAACCAGGGCGAGACCGACGTTCGGCAGCCAGTCCAGCGACGTCTCGGTGTTGTGGGCGAAAACGCTGTCCAAGCCCGGCGTGTCCACGAAGCGGACGCCGTTGTACTTCTTCAAAGAGGGCAGGTCGACCAGGACCATTGCGACCTGCTTCACGTTCTCCGGGTTCTCCGATTCGGCCACCCACGAGCGGATGGAGCCGGCCGGCGCCTCCTCTTCGCGGCCATCCATATAACGGATGGTGGCCTTCTCGGCTGCGCCATAACCGATCTCGGTGACCACCGAGGTGACCGGGATGACGCCCGTCGGAATCAGGTCCCTTCCGATCAGATGATTCAGGAAGCTGCTCTTGCCCGCCTTGAAGCGCCCGAACACCGCGATTCGCAGGATGCACTCGCGGGAAAGCGCACGGCAGGTTTCCAGCAGCGGAAGCATGGACGTGATACGGTACTTCGCCGCGAGTTCCCCAACAAGATCGATGGCGACGGAAATCGAGTTGGCCTCCGTATGAAAATGTTCCGGGATCGCTGAGAGGAGGGAAACACAAACTCCCACAGTGCCCCACTGTAGGAGTCATTGGCCGGCGGAACCGGCGATGAGCGAACTCCACCGCTACATACAGGATAACCGCAATCGTCGCCGCGTTCAATTTCGCCGGGGACCTGAGGACACGCAGCGGCAGCCGCGTTTTCGGTCGGCGCCGGAGAAATGCGGCTCATCGCCGCGTGTCCTTCAGCCAATCCAGGTAGTCCGAAGCGATTGACTGGCCCCGCCGGCCGTTCGACAATAGGAATGGCGTTGGAGTTCGCCCTTAACCGCCCCACCGGGAAGATGACTCCTACCGTTTCGACGCCCCCTGCAAGGCCAACGAGCCGGGGTGGTGGAAGGTGGCGGATATGCGATCTGAAGACGCGGCGGCTGGACTGAATTCCGCCCAGCGGTTGCACCTGCTCTGCAGTTCCCAACATGCGGACAAGCTGCTCGCGGAAGTCGAGTCAATTCTCTTCGCCTCGAAATCGAAGTCCGCTTTCCGAAAGTACAAAAGTTCTCTCTCGCCCGCCCAAATAAAAGTCGTAGAGGATTACGTCGCCCGGATCAGAACCCAGATGGTCCGCGTCCTCGAATCCCAGGGAATTCCGCTGCCGGAGCCTGAATTCGAGTCCGTCCATTCCATCCGCGTGACGCTCGCTTTCATCAGGATCGCGTTCCAGGAATGTACGCCGGAGCGTATGCGTGGCTATGGGGACGTCCTTGAGGCCAGCGTGCGTGAACTGAACGGTCTGGTCGACGAGATGGTCAGCGCCGTTGAAAAGCTGGATTCTTACCTCGCACGAGGACTCGGACAGGATTGGGAAGCCCGCCTGAATCGGCTTGCGGAGGCCGGCGCCGACGTGGGCCTTGTGAAGACTCTGGAGAGGATCGTCAACGGCCACGGCTTCGTGGAATTCCGCCCCACGGTCTCCATGATCGTCGACCGATTGGAGTCGAAAAGCTTCGAGATTGCCCTTTTTGGGCGCGTCAGCTCCGGGAAATCCTCGTTGCTAAACTACGTCGTTCAGGCGGATATTCTGCCTGTCGGCGTAAACCCAATCACCGCGGTGCCCACCCGGCTGATTTATGGCGACGCACCGCGTCTGACCGTGTGGTACGCGGACCGCAACGCGGAACGCACCGATCTGGCGCGATTGCCGGAGTTTGTGAGCGAGCGGCACAACCCCGGAAACTACCAGCACGTTACGCGAATCGTTGTGGAGCTGCCGTCCGCCCGGCTGCGGGACGGCATAGTGTTTGTCGATACGCCGGGTCTGGGATCGCTGGCCACTTCGGGGGCTGCGGAGACGCTCGCGTATTTGCCTCGCTGTGACCTCGGAGTGGTGCTGATCGATGCGGGATCGACGCTGACGGAAGATGACCTGGCGACAATTCGGACGCTGTACGAAGCCGGTATTCCCGCCTCCGTGTTGCTGAGCAAGAGCGATCTCCTTGCTCCCGAAGACCGCCTCCGTTCATTGGCGTACATCTCGGAGCAGATGCGATCCCAGCTCGCCCTGGCGATATCCATTCACCCGGTCAGCATCCGAGCCAGCCATTCTTCTCTTCTCGAAACGTGGCTCCGCGAGGCCATTCTGCCGCTGTATGAAAGCCATCAGCAACTGGCGCAGGAATCTTTGGCTCGCAAGATCGGATCGCTCCGTGAAGGGGTAGTCACCGCGCTAAAACTCCGTCTCGACCGTGCCTCTGAAGCTGGCGACGCTGCGGTGGATCGAGGTTCCATCGATCTAAGCGAGGTGGAGGCCGGCCTCAGAAAAGCCGTTGGGCGAATTGCCGAGGTACGGCAGCTCACCTTCGAGACCACCCACGCCATCCGCGGACAAGGGGACCAGGGACTGGCGGAAGCAGCGAACAGTTTGACCGATGCGTGGCTGCGCGGCGCCGGTGATACCAGCGCCCTGGCAAACACCCTCGTTAGCGACGTGCTGGTGCGCTTCGCCGCCGAACAAGCAAGCGCAGTGTCCGCTGCCCTGAAGGATCTCGCCCGCGAGTTGGCTCAAACACTGCAAGCGACGTCGGAAGCCCTGGGTTTTGCCCAGGTGCATCCGGCCGAAGACCTCTTCTCCGCGATCAAGGAGATGCCCCGGCTGGACCCCGGCGAGCTGCGCCTGAATACGCGGCCAGGCGTGTTGCTGAAGATCAACAGGGGATTATCGGTGCGCCACACCGGCAATGTCCTGCGGCGGCAAATCGGGGCGCGTGTCTCGGAAGCCTTTTCGAATCTGGGAAGCATGCTGGACGCATGGGCGCGGCACACCCTGAGCGAGCTGCACCTTCGATTTGAGACCCATGCCGATGCGTACCGCGCTCATCTCAATCGGATGAGCAGAGGTGGGCGAGTTTCGAGCGCCGAACAGGCCGCGCTCGTACGCGACCTCGCGTCGCTGGGCGAGTTTCAATAGGATGCGATTCATGTCCACCAGGACGCTGGACGTCGATTCCCGGCACTACATCTTCTCCTGGCTGATCGGGTCCGAAGACGATCTGCCTGCCGACTTTCCTATTCCGGAATCCGCGAAGGGCTTTCAAATCGGAGTATTCCTCCCACGTGACGATCCCGGCCGGTTCGGGCGCTCGCATTATCCCCCTCGCATTGTGCTGCTCCATGCTGGTTCGATGCTGGTGCTGACTCACCCTGGTTACCACGAAGAACCGGCGTGGATCGCGTTATCGGATCTCACATTCTGCGAGTTCGGACACCTCCTGCTGATTGGGTGGCTTCGATTCGTCGCCGTCGCATCCGAAGTTCGCTTACCGTATAACACCCGCTGTGAGCGGCCGGTGAACGAGTTTCTAGATTCCCTGCTGTGTGCCTGGCTCGGCACCGGAGCGAACGCCCGCGACGGCGGAATTGCCGAGTTCGGTCCGCCGTTGGACATTAAGTTCAGAAACCACCTCGCAGCAGCCTTGCGGGAACAAGAGGAATTGAGGGCGCGTTGGTTCAGCCCGCCATCGGAACGGCTTTACCGGTGGGGGCCGTTTCGAGTCCGCTCGGATGTGGGCGGCGACCTCATCGCAATTACCAACACGAGGATCATTTGGATTCGAGACCGTTGGAACGGCGGGTACGAGCGATACGGAAGCGTCGCGTCCACAGCGCTCCTGCGCGGTGTCGAGAGCGTGCGATGCCTGCAAACGGGGGAGCAGCGCGATCTGACCATCACATTGCTTTCCGGCGCGTCCTGGCGCATCCCGCTCTCCCCACAGGCGTACCCGGAGGCGGAAGCGTTCGCGGAGACCGTCACATCCGAGCCCTCGTGCTGACCACCAGGCGCGGGTCCGGCGCGCGGCCCGATCATCCCAATGTTCGGACGAGCGAATCGATGAGGACGAGCTCGAACTTGACGCGGCCGCTCGCCGTCATGTATTCGGGCCGCGCCCCCAGCCTGCACATCTCGACAATCTGCCCGCCGTTGCCTTTCGCGCATTCCAGAACGCGCCCGCGAAAATCGTCGGGATCCGCGGCGGACAGGCCATAGTGCTTCGCGGCGTTGTCGAACAGCTCCCGCGCTTCGGCGTCGCTGAGCGGCTCGAGTTGGATGGTTTTTCGGGGATCCCAGAACAGACGGCCGAGTGCGTCGAGTGCAAGCGCATCTCTGGCCGACGCGATGATGGACATCCCGGGGATGAAGTAGAGCCGCTGAAAGAACCGATAGACAGGATGGCTCGCTCCCGCGATACCGTCGAGGATGACCCGCGCCGGCTGGCGTTCGAGGGCGGTCCACAGGAGGCCCTTCAAGCGAACGCTGGTCTGGCGCGGCACGGTTCCGGCCAGCGGCTCATGGCCATTCCGCACCAGGGCGGCCGCCAGACTGCTCAGCAACAGGTGAAGGTTCGGTTGCCAGGCAAGGAAGACGGTTCCGGGGACTTCGTCCGCGCACGCCCGCAGCAGGCAACTCTTGCCCGCGCCCGCGCACCCCAGCACCAGCAGAGATTGCCCGTTGCGCAGTGCGGTCTCAATCCGCTCTCGTTCCTGACGCCGGCCGATGAGCGGAAGGGCGGCGGACGAACCGGAATCGGATGTGCGCCCCACCGCCTCCCCACTCATACCGAATGCACAACGTAACAAGCCGCGCGCGCCAGCAAGCGGCGGCGAAACGCGTTCTTCGACAAGCCCTCGGCGTGAGAGGCGTCGAAGACACCGCCCACGCCGCCGATAGAGTCCTCAATGAGCGAAGGCGCCCCGCCCGGCGAACCGCGCCTGGGCGCCCAGCCGCTCCTCAATGCGCAGGAACTGATTAAACTTGGCCACGCGCTCGCCGCGGCACCCCGAGCCCGTCTTGATATGGCCGGCGCCGGTGGCCACCGTGAGATCCGCGATGAAGGTGTCCTCGGTCTCGCCGGAACGGTGCGAAACAAAACACCGGTAATTGTTCCGGCCAGCCAGCTCCATGGTATCCAGCGTCTCGGACACGCTGCCAATCTGGTTCAGCTTGATCAGAACGGAGTTCGCGATGCCCTTTTCGATCCCCTGCTGCAGGATGCGCGGATTGGTGCAGAAAACATCGTCTCCGACGAGCTCGATCCTGCCGCCCAGCGCCACGGTCAGGTCGCGCCAGCCGCCCCAGTCGTTCTCGCCCATGCCGTCCTCCAGAAGGACGATGGGATACTTCGCGACCCACGATTCCCAGATCCGAATCAGCTCGCTCGACGTGATTGCCTTCTTCGTGGATTTGAAAAGAACGTACTTGCCGTCGTCCCACATCTCGCTCGCGGCGGGATCGAGACAGATGGAGATTTCCTCGCCGGGCTTGTAGCCGGCCTTGGTGATCGCTTCCAGGATCAACTCCACGGCCTCGTCATTGGATTTGAGGTCGGGGGCGAACCCACCCTCGTCGCCGACCGCGGTGCTGTATCCCTTGCCGTGCAGCACTTTCTTCAGGGCATGAAACGTCTCCATTCCCATGCGGATGGCTTCTGCAAAGCACGGCGCCTTGTGTGGCGCGATCATGAACTCCTGGAAATCCACGGTGTTGTCCGCGTGCTTGCCGCCGTTGAGCACGTTCAAGCAGGGCACCGGCAGGGTGCACGCATTCACGCCGCCCAGATAACGATAGAGCGGCATCGAGTGAGCGGCGGCCGCGGCGCGCGCTACCGCCATCGAGACGGCGAGGATGGCATTCGCGCCCAGCTTCCCTTTGTTGGGCGTCCCGTCCGCGTCCAGCATCGCCTGGTCGATCGCCCGTTGTCCGGTGGCGTCCATGCCGATGACCGCTTTCGCCAGATCGGCCTTAATATTCGCGACGGCCTTCGTTGTTCCCTTGCCGCCGTACCTGTGCGCATCGCCGTCGCGAAGTTCGACGGCCTCCTTTTCGCCGGTGGAAGCGCCCGAAGGGACCGCGGCTATGCCGATGTCTCCTCCCGCCAGTTCGACTTCTGCTTCAACGGTGGGATTCCCTCGGGAATCCAGAATCTGACGTCCGGTCACGCGAACGATTTCAGTCATGATTGCTCCTGGTTTTAAGACACGGTTCATCACCGCGCGGTCGTCGTGGTGTCTGACAATGACGGAAGCGAGTCGCTGGGGAAGAGCCGGACGACCTCAGCACTCCTGCAAGCGCCTCACGGCAGGAGTCATTGGCCGCACGGAGCGGCGGTCCTGGCGGACTCCACCGCCGAAAGAATCGATCTAGCTCCAACATACACCCGCGGACGGCGGTCGATCAATGTTGGCCGCAATGCCGGGCAGGACGGAATCGGGGCGGTGGCCTTCGCTGAAGCCTGTGCCACCATCCGATGACAAACCTCTGAACAAAAGGTGGCACAGACTTTAGTCTGTGTGGTGATCCTGCCGCCCGGGGCAAACCGCCCAACTACTGGCGTTGGGCCGATTGGCAATCGGCACACTTAACAGGCTGCCCCTTGACCCATGCCACCCCGCGGGGGCGAACCGGAGGCCCGCCCCCGCGGTGGATCGAAGCCTGCTCTACTTGACCGGCAGCACCGTCAGCGTGGCCGGAGGACTCGCTGCGTTGCCAACCCACACCACCACCGGCTGAGGCCCGGCGGGGACGGTTGCCGGAATGGTGAAGTTGATCTGCGTTTCGGCGATCGAACCCGGAGTGATGCCGATGAACGGAGTGACGGCCTGAATCCCGCCCACCGTCACCGTGACCGGCAGAGCCGGCGTCGGCAGATAGGGGAGTGGGGTGCCGGCGGCCGGCGATTGGCCGGTGGCGATCCCCGGAGGTGTCTGGTCGCCATCTCCCGTTATGTAGAGCGTTACGGTGTCACCCGGCCTGCCGCTGGCGGGGGCGCCGTTCGTGCCCGGGATGTTCCCCAGCAGGTTCGTGAAGATGCCCGGCGACGATGGAGTCACCTGGAACGAATACGTGGCCACGTACCCGTTGTTGTTCACCCCCAGCAGCGCCGGTCCGGTTCCGGTCTCATACGGAACCTGGAGGACCAGTTGTCCCGGCGAGACATAGAAGAGCGGAGCGCCCACTCCATTCACCGTGACCGAAACGCCCTGATCCGCCAACAGGAACGGGGGGCCGGAGGGACTGTCGGTCAAAGCGCTGAGATTCGATCCATAGACGCTCATGTTCATGCCCGGGGCGGCGCCGGGCTGGAAGGATGCGCCGTTCAGCACGCCGGTGATCTGAGCGGAGCCGGTGGCGCCGATGCTGAAGACCACGGGGATCTCAATGTACTGCGGGAACGAGTTGGTGGCCTGCAGCAGGATGGTGGCGTTGTAGACGCCCTGCCTCATTCCCATGGGCGAGGCAGTGACGTTCAGCGCAATCGGCAGGGACGACGCCGTGCCCGACGCCGGACTAATGGTCAACCACTTCGTGGCGGCGTTGGCGGGGAACACCGACGCGCTCCACGCGGTCCCGGCCCCAGTGGCCAGAAAGACGAGCGTTGTTGTTACCGGTCCGGTTTGATTCAAGGCGCTCAGGTTCACTGCGGACGGGGTAACTACGAACGTGCCGGCATTCTGCGAAGGGCCGGCAAAGGAAGCGGTCGTGGTGGCGAACACCGAATTGCCGAGCGAATCCGTGCCCCCAACGGCGTAGGTCGCCTGCATCGGCGGGGTGACGTTGGACGGGCAAACCGCGGCCTGCAACGTTCCGAATCCGGCGATGTGATAGGTCCCGAAAACCTGTTGCGGGTCCTGGCTCAGGCCGGTGACCATATCCTGGAAGCCCATGAGCACCACGCCGTAGCCGGACGTTTCCTGCAGGGTCAACAACGTGGGCCACTGACAGCCGGGGAGTTTTCCACCCACGGCGACGGAGGGACTCTCCAGCACCGTCGCCGGCGCGGTGGAAAGAACCAGATTGGCCTGTTGTAACGGATTGGTGACTTGTACGGTGATCTGTCGGGACCACATGGCGCCGTTGGCGTCCTGACCGCTGAATACCCAGAGGCCGTTGTCGGACGGGGACAGTATAAGGAGCACGGATAGTTGGCCGTTCGGTGGGATGGTCGCCGTGCCGAAGAAGGGCACGATCTCGGAGCTGTAGTCGACACCATTGTCAATCCAGCCGGTTACCGTGGTGCCCACGCCGGCTTCCTCCGTCAGGGTTACCAATACCGGCAGACCGGCGGGGACCGGGTTCGGGGCCATGGACACGGCTACCGCCGAACCGCTGGCAGGCGCCACCACGGTGATGGCAGTGGAGCCGGACGAGGGATTGAAAGCAGCGCTGCCGTTGTAGGTGGCCGTCACGGTAGCCCTCCCGGCGGGCAACTGCAGCGACGCGACCGGCAACGTTATGGTTGCCTGGTTGCCCGTGGCGACGAACCACTCCCCGGCCGTGAGAGCAGAGGTCCCCAGGATGGTCCCGCCGGACGTGAAGGTAACCGTGCCTGTTGCCGGGGCAGTGCCGTTAAGGGCCGTCACCGTGGCGGTGAACTGCGCGGACCCGCCCCAGTTGACCGTAGTCGGACTGGCTGCCAGCGTCGTGGTTGTGGCCGCCGCCGGGCTGTTCCATTGCATCACCAGGTTGAAGGCGTCCACGGAGCCCAGACCGGTAACCTGGTCGTATCCGGGGCCGGCGCTGTAACCGAGAAATCCATTGGTGCAGTTTGGACTGCCCCCGGCGCAGGGCACGATGTTGCTCCCTGTGGTGACGTCGTGGAAGACGCCAGTCGAGCTTTGCGCCAGACGGTAGAGCTCGGGGTTGACATTGCCCAGGCCTGCCTGCTTCTGGACCCCTTTGGAGATCAGATACTGGTTCAGAATAGCCACCAGCCCCGCGAAGGGCGGCGCCCCGCACGAGGTCCCCTCGAACGCATAGAGCACGCCCTGGCCGCCCTGCGAGTTTTGCGAGAACGCCAGGTATGCGTCATGCCCGGCCGAGGAGAAAGCGATGTCGGGAACGTTGCGGCCACCGTTCGCGGGCACGCCCGGACCCGTTTGCCACGAAGGCTGGCTGAAGAGAATGCTGACTCCGCCCCCGCTGGCCGCCAGCCAGCCGTCGGCCGGCAGATTGACGGTGCCCGCCGTCTCATTCCAGCTCGTTTCCGGAATATAGGAAATGGCTGAACCGCCGGTGGGGCCATTGGTGGACGTCCAGTAGTTACCGCCGTTTTCAACGAACTGAGTGCCTCCCACCGCGGTCACTTCCGGCATGCTGGCCGGGGTATTGACCCCCAGCCCGTACTGGGCGATGGCGGGTCCGAACTCCTCGTCGCATCCGGCCGCCCCGGCATCCCCGGAAGAAGCAATGGTGGTGATGCCCTCCGCGTTCGCCTGTTGGGCCAGAAACTCGTAGCCGCCGCCGTTGCCCAGCTCGCAACCGCCGTAGCTTATGGAGAGCACTGGCGCCAGATTCCGATCGGTCACAACCTGGATCGCGTCGTAGATATTCGCTGCATAGACGTAAACGATACTGGCATTGCGCGCGATTGCGCCGGCCCACTGGGTATCGAGGTTGGCTTCGTCGATGCCGCCCGGATCTTTGGCGTCGGGGCCGGCCTGGACGATCTGGAGTCTGGGCAGCGGAAGGTTGAAAAAGGCGCGGAACGTGTCCGCGTTGGTCAGGCCGATCTTGGAATCGCCGATGATGGCGATTTTCTGGTCGGTCCCGTCGAGCCCGTTGGAATACAACGCCGCGACGTCGTATATGGCGGCCCAGTCGTCCGGGCCGAGATAGTGGTTGCCCCCGATATTGAACGCCGGCCCGGATGAAACGGGCCCGATCGGCCGGGCGTAGTGCAGCGGCTTTGGATTGAAATCGTTCAGCCCGCGCAGGGAGCCGACAATGTCTTTGAGAGCCGCCGGGATCATCGCGGCGGTGGCGTTGGCGAAGTGCGTTTCCCCGTTCACGGCGTAGCTGTGGATCTCCGTGCGGAAGGTTGCCGACACCTGCTGCGCGGTGCCCGAGAAGGCCACCCAGTTGCGCGCATGAGCCGTTTCCTCGACCACGAAGCCCTGCGATTCGAGCCACGATACGATGCGGGTGACGTCGTTCTGGCTGAGGCCAAAGCGATCCCCGAATTGTTCCGGCGTGAGCCAGTTGTGGTAGTTCGCGCTGGCCGGATTCTGCTGATCGGCCAGCAGGGTCTCGAGATCCGCCTGCTGCTTTGCCGACGGCTTGGCCAGCAGCGTCATGCGATTCATCGTTCGCGACGGTTCCACGGCGCCACGGTCATACTGCGGCTGAGCGAGCCGGGTCACGCTGTCTTTCAGAGGCACAACGCCGCCGCTGTCGAGACGGGCGTTGATCCGGTCCTGTTGTGCCAGCAGCGTGGCGGAAGATGCCGCGAGCACGGCTCCCAGCAGGGCGATTCTCGCCAGAACGTTAGGTACCGCACATAATTTGGTCATGTCGGAATTATTGTCTCCATTCGCAAACCGAGGCTTTTGCGCGTGACAAGAATTATATCCAGGATCGGCTCGACTACCAAGGGCTTTAATGGATGCGTGCGTCCGGCCCTGACTAAACCGCCTGTTGACGCGCGCGTCGCAGGCACTTACCGAACTGCGACGGTTAGAAGGTGGGAAGTATTCGCCGGATCGCTCCGTGACCGTCGCGGCTCGGCCCCGATGTCCCGAGTTTGCAAAATGTTACCGAGCTACGCGCACCTTCCTGCGGAGCGGACTCCGGACGGCCTTCTTCCGCAACGCCTCAGTGCTGTTCCCAACGGAGTCCAATGCGCCACACCCGCGGTGTGCCGGTGTTGGGCAGCGGAGTCAGGGCGACGTAATACTGGCGGTTGAGAATGTTCTCCATCTCCGCGATCGCCCACACCGACTTGCTCATCCGCTCCTTTGCGCCCGCCGCGAGGGAAGCGAAGCCCGGCAACAGGAAGTGGTTGAGATCGTCGTCGAACTGTGACGAATACGTGCGCAGCGATGCCGAAACGGTCAAATCGCGCTTCTGATACGACACCTGCGCCGAGCCCTGATTCTTCGCCACCTCCGGAATCCGCAATCCCGTGTCGTAGTGCGAGTCCACAAAAAGATACGAAAGCTGGCCCTGAAAGGCGTGCCATGTGCGATTCACGTTCGCCTCGATGCCGCGCGAAATGGCGTGCGGTCCGTTCATCCGTTCTCGGAGGATGACGCCGCCAGTGTCGCTTAATGTTTCGTTGCCGATCAGGTTGTCCAGCGAATCGCGGAACAGGTTGAGAGTGATGCGCGTTTTCTCGCCCACGAAACCCGCGCCGATCTCGGACCCGAACACCCGCTCGGGAAGCAGCCCGGGGTTCGCCTCGGTGAACACATTGCCAACCTGAAACGGCCGGTACAATTCGTTGAGCGTGGGGGCACGGAAGCCACGCCACGCCGACCCGTGCATGCGCAGCCGGTGATGCCCGAGCGCAAAACCGCCGCTGGGACTGAGGATGCCGCCGCCGGTGCCGGGCACGTCGCCGCGCAAACCACCGAAAAGACTCACCGGCTCGGCGTTGAACTGCAACTGGCCGAAGCCGCCGCTCTCGAGCTGCTGCCCGCCGCTAACCACGGTCCCGCTCAGCAGACGGTCCGTGCTCCACCCCTCGTCGCGCTCGGCGTTCGCACCCAGCAGCATTTTCCAGCGTCGCCGCGAATACGCCCAGTAGGCCTCCCCGCCGCCGCCCTTCGCGGGTACGGTCTGCCGGTCGGCAATCGTCTCCGAGTCGCGGTCCGCGCTCACGTCGGAGAAGGTGGCGCGGAACGCTTCCTGCGTATACCACCCCAGTACGGAGACCTGATTATTCCCGAACGCGAGCGCGTAGTTGCCGGCAACGGTGCCCAGCCCGGTGGCATTGCGCTGGTCCGCGGTGCCGTTGTTGCGGTGTTCGGCATCGATGTCCAGCCGGACGAAGAACCGCTGGCTGCCCTTGAAGTAGTCAAGGCGCATGTTGCCGGCCACCCAATCGGAGCCGACGGGTTCATCCACGCTGCCACGCAGGCTGGCGGGCACGATGAAATAGCCGTCGGTAGTGTACATGCGCACGTCGGCGGAAGCGGCCCAATGGCGCCGCGTTTCGGAGAGCCCGGTTTCGAGGTCCTGTTGGTGGTAGCTGCCGTAGTCGTACTGCAGGTAGCTGTCGCCCCGCGCCGCGCGCGAGAACAGCGCCATCAGGCCGCCCATGGCGCGGTCGCCGAAGGTGGATGTGGAGGCGCCGGGCGTCACCTCCACGCGCTGCATCTCGTCGGGGTCCAGGCGGTCCCAATAGACCCACCCGCCGAACGGGTCGTTCATCGGAATCCCGTCCCACAGCACCAGCGTGCGGCTGGCCCCAGTGGAACCCAGCCCGCGCAGCGAAACTCCCTGCGTGGTGGGATTGGCCACCAGGCTATCGGAGCGGCGGAACAACTGGAACCCGGGGACGATCATCAGGCGGTCGTCGAGATCCACGCCGGGCAACGCCTCGATGCTGTCGCCGGTCAGCACCGTGATGGTGGATGGCGAATCTTCGGCAACCGTGTCGGTGACGTTGATGGTCGTGCTAACGGGGGGGAGCGCTGGTTGCTGTTTCTGCGGGGCCGTGGTCTGCGCCGGGCACGGTGAAAGCGTCAGGGCCAGCCAGGCGAACGCGCAAACCGGCCATCTCCTGCCCGGCGGCGGCCAAACGCTCCGGAGAAGCGCTGAATACGATGCGAAAGACGATGTCATTGTCGGGAGGGGGAAGCGCTTTCCCGCGCGCCGGCTCCACCAGCGCCAGATACTTCAGGATAGTATAGACGTCCGTTTCCTCCGGAACGCGCGCGCTGAAATCCTGACTGCACAGCCGGAACTGCGCGCCGCGCTCGGTGAGCCGCCACGCCAGGAACGCGCACATGCCCACGGCGCGCTCGAACCACTCCTCCTGTTCGGGCGGGACGTCCAGATCCAGCCACATCTCCACGGCTAGTTCCTGCTCGCGCGCGAACTCGCGGATCTGCAGCTCGCTGGTGTGCGCGGTCGCCTTCCAATCCACGTGGCGGGAGCTCTCGAAGGACTCGTACGGCCGGATGCGGTAGAAATCGTGCCCCAGCCCGCGCGCGCAGGCCTCCAGCTCCCCGGCGATGGACGCGAACAGATCCTCGAACCCCGGCTGCGGATCTACGGGAGGATAGACCACCAGATCGCGTCCCATGTTCATCCGCACCCGCCGCTCGGCAAAGCCGAAGGGAAACCGGGTGGAGAAGCGGAAGCTGCTCTCGCGATACCGCCCGCGTCGCGGGAAAAACACTTCCACCGGGCCGTTCACCGCGGCGCCGGCGGGGATCATCGGGAAGTACAGCGGCGGCGAAACCGAGCTGGCGCCGGTGGGCGCGAGGTGAATGGAAAACGACGGCATCCAGGCTTTCACGTTGCGCACCACCACACGGCCCTGCAAGCGCCGGTTGGCCGGGATGTGCTCGGGCAGGATGAAATCGAGTTGCAGACCGGCCAGCGACAGCCGGCTGATGAAGCCCGACACCAGCAGCGTGGACAGCATGGCCGCCAGAATCAGAAACAGCAGGTTGTTCGCGGACGCGAACGCCGCCAGCGCCACCAGCGCGCAGACCACCGAGTACACCAGCCCGCCCCGCGTCACCTGCTGCCGCGCCCCGAGGTCCAGCGCCTCACTGATCCTGTGCCACAGTTCCCGCACTCCTCTTCAAGGTCGCACAAGGCCTGGCGGGCAGGGGATAACCCAGGGATAACCCCTGCGGCCGGTCGCGCTCGGAACTGCCTGCATACACCCGGACGCGCTTCCGGGCCGCGCGTGTCAGCAAGCGGTCGTAATCTCCGACAATAGTCAGGCTGGTTTTGGTCGGGCGGGCGCCCTCGCCACTGCGCGGGACAGGACAATAGTCTGGCCGGCGTACCGTCTTGACCAGGCGGGGTGGCAGATGTAGACTCGGCCTGGGAAAGGAACGCGAATGAAAGTTCCATCGGCCCGTGCGTGCCGTAGCAGGCTGGGTCTCCCGGCGGCACTCATGCTGTGTCAACTGGGCGCTTTGGTGCAGCCGGCATGGGCGCAACGGCCGTGGACTATTCCGGCCCTTCGCGAATGGACCGATGCGCAGGGTTCCTGGTCCTTTGGCCCCGGCACGCGGATTGTCGTCGATGCGGATTCTTCCAGCGAGCTCTCTACCACCGCATCCACATTTTGCGACGACCTGTCAGCCCTCACCGGATCGACGGTTCCTATTGTCATCGGATCCAGCCCGCAAGCAGGCGACATTTTCCTCACTCTGGGCGCGGCAGATCCCGCGATTGGCGAGGAGGGATACCTCCTCGCCGTTGCGGATCACATCACGATCAGCGCACGAACGGACGCGGGTGTGTTTTACGGGACTCGAACCGTCCTGCAGATACTGAGGCAGCGATTTGAGATTCCGGCCGGCACGGCACGAGACTGGCCGGACTATCCCGAGCGAGGGCTCATGCTGGTACTGCAGCAAAGGGACTACTCGATCGCATTCCTCCAGCGCCACATCAAAGACCTGGCCTATTTGAAACTGAACTGCCTGCATCTTCATCTCTCCGACGATGCGGGGTTCGGGATGGAAAGCAGCAGCCATCCGGAGATCAACTCCGCCTCCCCGGAGTATTACAGCAAGACTGAGATTGCGGACCTCATCGAGCGCGCCAGCGCTTACCATGTGATGATCGTGCCGGAGATTGACGTTCCCTCGCACTCCGCGGCGATCCTGTGGGCGCATCCCGAACTGGCGCTGTCGAAGGATTTTGAGGGCAGGCTGGACCTGAGCAACCCGGCCACTTATACGCTGGTCGCGGACCTGCTGAACGAGTATCTGCCCCTCTTCCCGGGGCCTTTCTGGCACACCGGGACCGATGAATACCTCTATGAGTCGGATTACATGAGCTTCCCTCAACTGATGGCCTACGCGCGGCAGCTCTATGGGCCGGCTGCAAATGGGCAGGACGTCTATATCGGCTTCGCGAATTGGGTCGACTCGATCGTGAAGGCCCACGGAAAGCAGTTGCGCGCCTGGAACGACGTGTATGGGGTCGAGGGCATCACGCAGAGTCCGAACCCCGACATTGTGCTGGAGATGTGGTGGCCCTACATCCTGCCCCAGGACGCGCTGGCCAGGGGTCACAGCATCATCAACACCGAATCGTTCACTCTCTACTATGTGTTGGGCGCGGGCGCGAACGATCCCGCGAATCCGGTGAATCTTTACGAGAACTGGGCCCCGTACAAGCAGTGGGTTTCAGGAGTGAGTGCCGGGGGAGTTCCCTCGTTCATCGACCTTCCGGCGTCGACGCCCGGCATCCTCGGTGGCAAACTGGAGGTCTGGGGCGATCCACCCATCTGGGAGACAGAAGACCAAGTCCAGGCAGGTATCGCCCCCGATCTCCGCGCGGTGTCCCAGAATACCTGGGGATCGCCCCGGCTGACGCCCGCTTTCAATGCGTTCGTCGACATCATGGACGCCACTGGCCATACTCCCGATTGGGGGCCGGACTTCGCCCTGATGGCCTCCTCGACGAGCGCCTCCGCCCAGGCGGGGCAGACCGCGGCACTCCCTCTGCAGGTGGCGGCCATCAGCGGGTTCAACCAGCCGGTGGCGCTGATCTGCGCGCCCGTCACCGCTAGGACCACCTGCTCGGTTTCTCCGGCGTTGGTCACGCCGGTAGCCGGCGCGAGCGCTCCGATGGTAACCTTGTCGATTGAGACCGCCCCCGGCGCTGCCGCATCGCCCGGGCCTGCCGGGCAACCGGCGGCCAGCCGCATTCATAGCGTGCTGGTGACGGCCTCGGCCGGATCGCTCACTCACACCATGTCGATGAGTGTCACGGTCGGCGCACCGCAACCGGTACGTCCAGGTCCCCTGGTCTTACTCCGGTAAGCGATGTTGCGAGCGCGGGATCTTCTGGCACCGGTCATTGCCACTCTTCCCCGCCGACTCTGCCGCCGACAAAACGACCCTGACGCTCACACCCGCCAGGTCTCATGCAGGCTTACCGACAGCTCACGCTCAGGCCCGCCGCGAAGGGAGAAAGCCCGGGCGGCCTGGAGCCGCCCGGGGGAGAAACGACAAGGAGTACCGCGTCAAGCCAGATTCGGAATCTTGATGATCTTCTTCTGGATGGCGTACTGCACCAACTGAGCCTTGTTGTGAATGTCGAGTTTGCGCATGAGATTGAACTTGTGCGCTTCCACGGTCTTGACGCTGAGGTTGAGATCGCAGGCGATCTCTTTCACCGAGTTGCCTTCGGCGAGCATCTTCAGGACCTCGCGCTCGCGCGTGGTCAGCGTGGCGAACCTCGGCAGCCGGTTTGCGGACTTGATGCGCGACCGGAAATCGTCCACCAGTTGCGACAACATCCGCGGACTCAGGTAGCTGCCGCCGCGGCAGATGTCCCGCACCGCCGCCACCAGTTGCTGCGACGGGCTGTCCTTCAGCACATAGCCACTGGCCCCCACCTCCATGCCCTCCACCAGATAGTCTTCGTCGTCGTACATGGTAAGGAACAGGACCTTCGTTTCCGGCCGGTTCTTGCGGATCTGTCGTGTTGCCTCGAAGCTGCTCAGCCCCGGCATGCCGATATCCATCAGCACGACATCGGGACGAACCTCATTCGCTTTGTCCACCGCGTCTCCGCCATTGGAGGCTTCGCCGACGACTTCCATGTCCGATTCGGCGGCAATCAGTGTTCTGATACCCTGGCGAAAGAGCGTGTGGTCATCTGCCAGCATTATGCGAATCTTGGCCATAATACCCTGCCTGGTTTTCTCCGAATCCGTCGTCTCCGCGTCACGCCCAGGTCCCGATCTGCGTCTCTATGCTCGTCGTCCTTCGTTTCCCAGTGGCAACGTAATCAGTATTCTCGTTCCCTTGTTCTTTCGCTTGCCCTCGGCGCCATCGGCACCCGACGGCCAGCTCCTGACCTCGAAACGCCCACCCAGCAGAGCCACTCGTTCGCGCATGCCTGAAAGGCCGAACGAATCACGCCGCGCCAGCGCCTCATCCACGTTGAATCCGACACCGTCATCGTCAACGGTCAATCTGACTATTCCATCGGCGGAACTCGCGGAAATGTTTACGTTTCCAGCGCTGGAGTGCTTGCCGATATTGTTGCAGCACTCTTGTACTAGCCGGTACAGTATGATCTCGGTCTTCTGAGGGATTGGCCCTAGCCGCGCCAGATGTAACCTCACTCGGCAGGGGTGGAGCCGGCGGAATCGGTTCACCAGTTGCCGCAGCGCCGCGCCCAGACCGAGCTGTTCCAGTACTGCCGGGCTCAGGGCTGCGATCAGCCGGCGCATCTCCAGAATGGTCCGCTCGGTCATTTCCCGCGCCTCGCGCAAGCGCGCGATCCACTCCACGTTTTCCGCCGGTATGGAGTGCTCCAGCAACTCCATCTGCAGCCGGACGCACAGCAGCGACTGGCCCGCTTCATCGTGCAGCTCACGGCTGATCCGGCGACGTTCCATCTCCTCCACGTGCAGCATGTGCTCGGCGAGCTGGCGGATCTGCTCCTCGCGCGCCGCCAGGTCCTCCATCAGGCGCGCCTTTTCGGCGGCCAGCAGGCAGCGTTCGGCGGCGGCAGCCAGCAGCTCCTGCTCCCGCGGCAGCCACTCGTACGGCTTCGAGAACCCGAACTGCATCACCCCTTCCGTATGGCCGTTGGTGGCCAGCGGAATGGACCAGCAGGACTTGTACTTCCGCGCCCAGTTCTCGTCCAGCACGAAGCGGCCGCCGCCGTTCTGAGGATCCATCTGGCGGGGCCGCTCCAGCAGGTGCACCCGCGCGGCGCTGGCCGGCAGGCGCTGCCCGGCTTGCAGCATTCGTCCGCCCGCGGTGGCGCTGGCCTGCAGCATCCAGCAGTTCCGCGCGTCGTTCAACAGATACAGTTGCCCGGCGTCGGCGCGGCACACCTGCACCAGCGTCTGCAGGAACCGCCGCAGCAGCTCGTCCAGATTGCGCGATTCCAGCTCCACCCGGAACAGTTCGTAGAAGGCCTGCGTTTCCGCCTCGCGGACCTGATAGTACGCATTATTCAAGGTCAGGATGACGCAGAAATGAAGCTGTTCCCGCACCCATTGGAAGTTCGCGTGCTCGCGCGGAAGCAGCCGCTTCAGCGTGGGCGTCAACAGATTGTCATACTCCTGCAGCGCTTCGATGATCGAGCTCGGGGAAATGTTCAGCTTCGCCAGGCGCCTTCCGTTGTATTCCACCTGCTCGATGAACTTCAGCGGCGGCTGCCCGCTGCCCAGAATGAACGCGGCCGCGCCCGGCGTCAGCGACGTCAGGGCGTTGCGAATCGTCGGCTCGAACCCCAGGCGCTTCAGGCGCGCGACGAACTTCCGTTCCAGCGTCTCGGCGTGCGGCAGTATGCAGACTGCCAGACGCTGCAGGTGCACGCGCAACTGGTCGCTGAGGACATCCGCCGCATCCGCCAGCTCGGGGGAGGTTTCGGTTATCTGCACCTGTCCGCTATATCGGCAGCCAGGGGGAAGACTTTAGCTCAACCTGAGATCGGACGCAAACTACTGACCCGCATACCCGCGATCACCTCAGGGAATGAGCCGGGGCGCGTCGAATGCGATAGAGGAAGGTGGAAGAAGCGCGGCGGCTCACCCGCATACAGCCTTGCGTGATTCGGACCGAGGAAGAAAACGAGCGGCTGATCGCGGAACTTGACAGGCTGGGTGTCATGCTCGCGACCCATGGTTGAGAAGTCCGCCTGTCGGCCGGCGCGCGCAGAGGGAAAAACGGGTCCGCGCGCTATTCGACGATGTCCACGCGATACTCCTCGATCACCGGATTGGCCAGCACGTCACGCGCGATTTGGTCCATCTCCGCGGCGGCTTTCTGGCGATCCGTGCCCGGCGCAAGTTCAATCTCGAAGTACTTCCCCTGGCGCACCGATGCGATGGACGCATGACCCATGCCCGCCAGCGCCGACCGTATGGTCTGGCCCTGCGGATCGAGCACCGTAGGCTTAAATGAGACGTATACGAGTGCCTTCATTCTGTCGGCCTTTCACCTTTCCTATTCCCGCACGCGCGCGTTAACGGCGAACCCTGTCAGCACCGCGAGAGAAGCTCTCATATTCCTTTGCCTCCCAGTGTATCGGACACGCGGCGGCAGCCGCGTCGCCATGGAGTGCCCACGCTCACTTCGGCAGACCCTCCACCAGCCAGTCGAGCTTCTGTCTCGGCAAATACACGCCACCCACGAACACCGCGTCCACCCGGCGCGTGTTGCGGATATCGGCCAGAGGATCGGCGCTGAGCAGCACCAGGTCGGCCAGCCGACCGGGCTGAACGCTGCCAAACGAATCGTCGGCGTCGAGGAACCTCGCCGCGTTGATGGTGGCGGTGCGGAGCGCCTGCGCGGGCGTCAGGCCGGCTTTCACCAGCAGCTCCAGCTCCTGGTGCAGTTCGGCGCCTGGATACGACCACGGATCGCCCGTGTCGGTGCCGGCCAGCAGGGGCACGCCATCGGCCTGCATATGCGCCACCATCTCCAGGTCGAGGTTCCATACGCGCTGGATCAGGGCAGCCGTGGCGGGCGGCGTGGCCGCGGTGGACGGCGCTGGCCACTCTGCCCGCACGGCTTCGGGAATGCGCTTTTGCTCGGGGCTGGCGAACCTCTCGGAGCCGTCCAGGTTGTATGTGCGGCTCCACATCACCAGCGTCGGCGTCTGCCAGCATTCGAACAGCGCCATGCGCTGGAAGAGCTTCTCGGCGCGCGCCGGGTCGTACGTATCGAGCACGCGCTGGGAGTATTCGCGGCGTTTCGCGAGGTCGTTCCGGCGTTCCGAATCGAGGAGCAGGCGGCGGAGCTGGTCCTCTTCGCGCGAGCACGCCAGCGCCACGCCCATCAGGTGCTCCATGCTCTTCTGGCGCGCGTCGATGGCGTCCCACACGCTCACTTCGTCGGGAACGTGGCCCACAACGGGCAGGCCCCACTTGCGCCCGCGGTCGCACAGCGCGTAGTAGGAATCCGCCGGCAATCGTGTCAGCACCTTGATGAAATCCACGCCCTCTTTGTCCACGCGATCGTACATATCGCGCGCTTCCCCGGGCGAACGCGGCACCATCACCGGCAGCTTCGGATCGTCCGACGGCACTCCATCGAACGGCTTGCCGCAGGTGATCACGTGCGGCCCCGGCAGCGTGCCCCGATCGACCGCGTGCTGCCACGCTTTCGTACGCGCCGGATCGCTGCCCATGTCGCGCACCCCGGTGACTCCCCACGCCAGATACAGCGGGAACAGGTTCTCCTTGTACCAGAGGTGGACATGCATATCCCAGAGGCCGGGCATCAGGTACTGGTGCGTGCCGTCGACAACCACGGTGCCCGGCGGCGGGGGGACATCCGCCGTCTCCACGCGATCGATATTCTTCCCGGTGAGCAGAACGAAGCGGTCCGGCAAAACGCGGCCGGCGACGACATCGACGACGTTCACGTGACGAATGAGGATGACGCTGGTGGCGGCCCGGAACGGAAGCGCAGCGGCGCACAGAATCAGGACAACCCGAAGCAGCACAGGCCCCAGTGTAACGTGGGGAAGGATTTCATCCTGCGGCCGATTTCCAATCGGCCTATTCCCAGCGCAACGAAAGCATCGGGTCCACCGCAGCCGCACGCCGCGCCGGCAACCACGAGGCAAGCAGTCCCGCGCAAATCAACGCCACGCACACAACAATGAACGTGAGCGGATCGGTCGGTTTCACGTCGTAGAGCAGAGATCCGATATACCGCGTCAGCGCCAGCGCGAGGACAAGCCCGGTGGCAATCCCCGCCAGCATCAAACCCAGCCCATGGCCAAGCACCTCCCGCACCAGTCGTGACGAATCCGCGCCGAGGGCCATGCGGATTCCAATCTCCCGCGTCTGCTGCGTCACCACGTACGCCAGCACGCCATACAACCCGATGATGGCCAGCACCAAAGCGATGGCCGCGAAGATCCCCAGCAGCACCGATTCCAGCCGCGGCCGCGCCACCGACTCCGACACCACGTCCTCCATGGTCTCGACATGAGAGATCGCCTGGTCCGGGTCGACAGCGTGCACGGCGTCCTCTACCGGGCGCGCCATGACCGGCGGTGGCAACGCCGTGCGCACCACCAGTGCTCCGAAATAGAACGGTGCCTGCGCGTTATCCAGGAAGACGGTTGGATTCGGGGCCACGGTGAGTTCGGTCTGCCGGGCATTTGCGGTGATGCCGACGATAGTGCCCTTCGGGATGTTCCAGCAAAGGTTGAGCTGCTTGCCGATGGGGCTCTCGTTTGGATAGAAGCGCCGGGCGAATGCTTCGTTCACGACAATTCCCGCCTCGGTTCCCATGCCGTCGCGCTCGTTGAAATCACGTCCGGCCAGCAGCGGAATGCGCATCACCGAGAAATACTGCGGGCTCACGATGAGGAAATCCGCGGTCGGTTCCAGCCCCGGTGCAGGCTCCGGTCGGTCGGTTCGTGAAAAGCACGACCCGGAGACGGCGCCCGTCATCGGGAGCAGGTGAACGGAACTGGCCGCCTCCACCCCGGGCACGGATCGCACTCGGGCGAGTATGTCCTGCAGGTACCGTGCGCGATGGGCGTCTTCGTGATAGCGCGCCGGCGCGAAGAACATGCGCATGGTCAGGACGCGGTCGATATGGAATCCGCGGTCCACGCTGGTTTGATTCAGGAAGCTGCGCGCCAGCAGCCCGGCGCCGGCCAGCAGCACCAGCGACAGCGCCACTTCGGACACCACCAGAAGGCCGCGCACGCGGTGAGCGCCGCGCGCCGTGTTCCGCAAGCCGCTCTGCTTTAGCGCGTCATCGGGGCGGGCCCGGGAGAAGGTCAGCGCTGGCGCCAGGCCAAACAGGAACGTGGTCACGATGCACAGAAACAGGCTGAACCCGAGCACGCGCGCGTCCACCTGAACGCTCTCCATGCGCGGCAGCGCGAGCGCGGGGAGAGAGGCGACAATGCCATGCAGGCCGAGGAAAGCCAGGCCCACTCCCAGCCCGCCGCCCGCGAGCGAAAGCAGGAGACTCTCCGCCAGAAGCTGCCCGGCGATGCGCGCGCGTCCGGCTCCCAGCGCCACCCTCACTGCGATTTCCCGCTGCCGCCCGGCGCCCCGCATCAGCAGAAGACTGCCGACGTTTCCCGCGGCGATGAGCAGAACGAAGATGACCGCCCCGAACAGCAGCAGAAGCGCGGTGCTCACGCGGCCGGTGGTCTGGTCGTAAATGGACAGGATATTGGTGGTCCAGTCGCGGCTGAGGAACGGCCGCTCACGAGCGATCTCACCGGCGACGGCGTTCAGGTCGGTCTGGGCTTCCGGGATACCCACGCCCGGCTTCAGCTTCGCGATGACGCTGAGATAGCGGCCCTCGTCGGGCGGGCTGCTCGGCGCGATCTGCGCCGGGACCCAGATCTCGGCGTGCGCGAACGGTAAATCGAATGTCTCCGGCATCACCCCGATCACCGTGTATGGCGTGTCATGAAGTTGCACGGGGCGGCCCAGGATGGAGCGGTCGCCTCCGAACTGCTGCCGCCACAGGCCATAGCTGAGGACGACAACCGGCGGCCCATCGGGAACGTCCTCGGCGCTGCTGAACGTCCGGCCCAGCAGCGGCGCCACGCCCAGCACGCGGAAGAAATCGGCCGACACCTGCAGCGCATCCACCTCGCGCGGCTCGCCGTATCCGCTCAGGCCCATGGGGAACGGTGCGATGGCGGCCATGGCGTTGAAGGAGTGGGTGCGCTCCCGCCATTCCAGAAAGTTGACCGGACTTACCGGATTCTGCTTCAGGTTCGGGCCCGGCGCCGCGGTTCGGATTCGTTTCGGTGGCGCTTCCCAGAGCATCGCTATGCGATCCGGCTCGGCGAACGGGAGAGGCCGCAGCATCACCGCATTGATGAGGCTGAAAACAGCGGCGTTCGCGCCGATGCCCAGCGCCAGAGTGCTCACGGCAACCGCCGTGAACAGCGGGTTCTTTCGCAGCGCCCGAGCGCCAATGCGCAGATCGCGAAGCGCGTTTTCGATCATGACGAAGCTCCAAACCTGGCGGCTTTCCTCGAGCAGAAACGTGGCGTTTCCGAATTGGGCGCGCGCGGCGTGCAGCGCGTCGGCCCGGTTCATGCCGGCGTCCACCAGTTCGTCGGCTCTTTCCTCGATATGCGCGCGGATCTCATCCGCCAGTTCGACGTCAAGCTTGCGGCGGCGGAAGAGTCTTTCGAGCCGGCTCATGACTCGCTCGGCCTCAGCACCCGGGTAATGCCTGCCATCATACGTTCGAAGCTGGACAACTCGCGCTGCAACTGCTTCCGGCCCGCCGGCGTGATCCGGTAATTGCGGACCTTGCGATTGGTCGCCGAGATGCCCCATTCCGCTTCCACCCAGCCCTCCCGCAACAGCCGCTGCAGAGCGGGATAGAGCGTGCCCTCCTCAATGGTCAGCAGTTCATCGGAGATCTGCCGAATGCGTTGCGCGATGGCGTATCCGTGCAGCGGACCGCGGCGCAGCGTCTGCAGCACCATCATCTCCAGCGCCCCCGGAAACAGCTCGCGGCGATCAGTAGTTTTTGCCACTAGGCATAGTGTAACTAGGCATAGAGATTCTTGTCAAGCTCCGGTCGGTGCTGTTTGCGAGACAGATCCGATGGCCTTCGGCGATCACCAAAGTAGAAGTGATCAGAGCCGGCGGCAAAGCGAATAAGCGGCGGGACACCGGGTGAAAGCTGTCGGAACGGTCCAGAAGGGCGATCAACGCGGAGGTGTCGACGTAACCGTCAATCCTTCGCGCCATAGACTACGTCGTCAATCGACTGGCTGGAGCGCGAATCGCCGAACTCGACCAGGCCCGCATACCGCATCCACGGCGCGTCACCGGCCACCGCAAGCTTGTCGCGCACGGCGCGCCGGACGAATTCCGCTATGGAGACGCCGAGCGCCCGCGCTTCCTTCCTTGCCAGATCATAGTCCTCCTGGCCGAGGCTGACGTGCGTGCGGATCATCGTCCTATCATGCCTCAGAGTCCCAGCGCCCGCCGCAGCATGTCCAGCGCGTTCTGCACGGCGAAGCCGCGGATGCGCTCGCGGTCGCCGGGAAGCCGCAGCCGCCGCGCCGTGGTGCTTTCGGGCATGGCCAGGCCCACGAAAACCGTGCCCACCGGGTTCTCCGCCGTGCCGCCGCCGGGCCCCGCATAACCCGTCACCGAGAGCGCATAATCCGCGCCCGTGCGCTGCCTGGCTCCCTCGGCCATGGCCCGCGCCACCGCTTCGCTCACCGCCGTGTGCGCCGCAATCAGCTCCGCGGGCACGCCCAGCAGCGCCGTCTTCATCTCGTCTGTATAGGTCAGGAATCCACCGCGGAAGTAATCCGAGCTGCCGGGGACCACCGTGACGCGCCCGCCCAGAAGCCCGCCCGTGCAGCTCTCGGCCACGCTCAGCGTCTGGCGCCGCTCGCGCAGCGCGTTGCCAATCATCACTTCCAGCGGGGCGCCGTCGCGCGAGTACACGTTGTCGCCCAGCAGCGGAAGAATCTGGCCGGCCACCTCATCCAGCAGCCGCTCCGCCTCGGCCTCGCTGTCCGCCTGCGCGCGCAGATGGATCTGAATATCGCCGCTGCTGGCGAGGATGGTGGTCACCGGGTTACGGTAGCGCGTGTAGACGGGCGCGATGATCTGGTCCAGATCGCCTTCCCCGATGCCGGTGGCGCGAAAGAACCGAGTGCGAATCGCCCGCGACCCGAACTTCGCCCTCAGCCGGGGAATGCACTCTTCGGCAAACAGCGGCATCAGCTCGCCCGGCGGGCCCGGCAGCAGCGCCACCACCGCCGGCCCCGTGTCCACCCACAGCCCGGGCGCGGTTCCGCGAGGATTCGCCAGCACCTCCGCGCCCGCTATCACAAACGCCTGGCGCTTGTTCACCTCGGCCATCCTGCGGCCGAAGCTGCGGAAGCGGGCACGGATGGCGTTGCAGACTTCCTCGCTGAACACCAGTTCGCGGTCCAGCGCGGCGGCCACGGCATCGCGGGTCACGTCGTCTTCGGTGGGGCCGAGACCGCCCGTCAGGATGACGATCGCGGAGCGGCCCACCGCGCTTCGCACCGAGTCGGCCAGGCGCGCGCGATCGTCCCCCACGACAATCTTGCGAACCACCTCGATGCCAATCCCGTTCAGCTCCCCGGTGAGGAACAGGGAATTGGTGTCGACCTTGCCCGCCGTGAGCAGTTCGGAACCGACGGCGATGATCTCGGCTTCGGTGGACATCCGCTGGCGGGTCAGACCAGCGGTCGGCCCTGAAGATCCGCATCCACGCGATACAGCGCGTTAGTTGTGGTGACGGCGATGGACCGCGAGGGCGTGAACGCCAGGCCGACAATGCCCGGGCCGGACAGGAAAAGCTCCGCCTTGCCGCCGGCGTCAAACCGGACTATGCCGCGCCGGCCGCCATAAGACGCAGCCACGTACAGATTTCCCTCTACGTCGAAGGCCAGACCCTGCGGCCGCCCCAGACCGCGATAGAACACCTCCACGTCGCCGGCGTGCGATACGCGGCACACCGCATCGAAGCTCGACGTGGTGGGGCCGGTGACGTACAGATAGCCGTCCGGCCCGAACGCCAGATGGTAGGCCGCGAGCGAGGCCTCCAGCGTCGCAAACACGTATATCTGCCGCTCCCGGCTGATCTTGAAGATGGTGCCGCTGCGATCGCCGACGTACAGGTTCTCTTCTTCGTCGAAGGCCATGCCCGTGGCCACGCCCATCCCTTCCACGTAGACCGACATCGAGCCGTCCTGCTGCACCTGGTACACGATCCCGTCATAGCGGCTGGAAACGTAGAGGATGCCCGCGCGGTCGAAAGCAAGGCCCGTGGCGTTCATCAGATCGGTGACAAACGGCTGCGCCGAGTAGTTCAGGTCCACCTTGTAGACCGCCACCGGCGTCTTCTGCCCGCGCTGGCCGCTGAAGGTGGCATAAATGTTCCCGAACCGGTCCACCGCGGGGTTAGCCACCGGATGGAGATTGTCGGCGATCTGCACGCCTATGTCGCAGGTCCAGGCATCGCTGGCGTTCTTGCCGGATGCCACCACCAGATCGCCGGCCGCCCCTTCCGGGACCCTCACCACCACGTAGGAATCCGATCCAATGACCACCTGCGCGGGGGCATCGCCAATGGTGACGCGCGGGCGGTCCGATCCGGCGGCCATGCCCTTGCCCCGTATCTGGAACTCGCCTCCGGCTATGGCCGCCCGCGGTGTCACTCGTGCAATCTGCGGACGCCCGTTCACGTCTTTTCTCGCTGCCATATTCAATAAAGATTGAAACACCCTGCCGCGAATAACACAAGCGCGCCATATACACCGGCCATGATGTCGTCTGCCATGATGCCGCGGCCCGCGGGCAACCGCTCCAGACCCCGCACCGGCCAGGGCTTGCGGATATCGAAAACCCGGAAGAGAATCAGCGCGAGAACCCAGCTTTTCCAGTTCAGCGTGACCGCTCCCGCCAGAGTGAGCCACTGGCCGGCCACCTCATCCACCACCACGATGGACGGGTCCGTGATGCCCGTCTCTTTCTCTACCACGGTGGCGGCCCAAACGCCCAACGGGGTGAGCGCGCCTGCCCAGAGCAGGAACCAGCGCGGTCCAAAACCGCCGAAATGCACGGCGACCCACGCGATGACGATCGCGGCAACCGAGCCGGCCGTGCCCGGACCCCACGGCCAGTAGCCGCAGCCGAACCAGGTGGCGACGATGAATGCGAGCCGCTTCACGGCCGCTCCTGTTCGTCCGGGTCTTCGGGCGGCACGGGCTCGCCGGGGATCGCATATTTCCCCGAAGCCCAGTTGCCCAGGTCGATGAGCTTGCATCGTTCGCTGCAAAACGGCACGAATGGGCTGGAAACAGCGACTTCCTTTCTGCAGATCGGACATTGCATGCGCGAATCTCCGTAGTGGGGCAGGCTCTCAGCCCAATGCCACTTAACTTCTCCATTACTGAACGCTTGCACAGAATCGTGGGGCAGGATTGTATCCTGCGCGCGGGTTTGTAACCCGCGCACGGCGCCGATTGGAAATCGGCGCGCAGGTTGCAAACCTGCCCCACATCCTGAACTGACCCCCTTCCGCGTCTGCGGTGAAAAGTCAAGTGGTCTTGGGCTCTCAGCCTGCGGCGGCCTTGACCACGAGCGAAGAGGAACGCAGACCTTATCCGCGGATAGGGAGACCACTGCGGCTCCGCCCCTGGTCAAGGCCGCCCCCAAAACTCAACGGGCCATCGGCGCTGTTTGCGGCCTCGCCTGCGCCAGAATTCGAAACGGACTCACCGCCGTCAGCACCGGAACGGGATCGGCCACGCCTTCGCCGGTGAGCGCGCCCACCAGATCGTAGTCGTGCGCCTCGGTAATTCTCATGCGCCGCATCTCGCCCGGACGCGGCGGAGCGTCTCCAAAATCGTTGACCAAACAGACGCCGTCGATCTCCGGCGCCTGGGTGGGAAGCCGCGCCTCCCACAGCAAATCCGTCTCTCGGGACGGCCCTTCCACCAGCACGTCCCACTCGCTGCCCACCAGCGCCCGGTTGCGCGCCAGCGAGATGCGCCGCTGCAGCGCCATCAGCCGGCGCTTCCGGTTGTAGATAGTGCGGCCATCCACCTTGCCGTCCAGCCGATAGCTCGCGCTGGTGTCTTCATCCGAATACGAGAACACTCCCAGGCGGTCGAACCTGGCGGCCTTCACGAAATCGCAGAGCGTTTCGAAATCCGCGTCGCTCTCGCCCGGAAACCCCACAATCATGCTGGTGCGAATCGCCACCCCCGGAATGGTGGACCGGATCCGTTCCAGGAGCCGAAGGAAAATGTCGCCGCTGGCGCCCCGTTTCATGCGCCTGAGCACCGCGGCGCTGGCGTGTTGCAGCGGCATGTCGATGTACTTCACCAGGGCATCGTGTTCGGCGATGGTATCCAACAGCCTCCCGGTCACCTTGTTCGGATAGCAGTAGAGGAACCGGACCCATTTCGGCTGCCGCGTTTCGATCCGCGCCAGCCGAGCCAGCAGATGCGCCAGGCCGTCCTTCAGCCCCAGGTCCTCGCCGTAGCAGGTGGTGTCCTGGCCGATCAGGTTGATCTCGCGGACGCCCTCCGCAAACAGGCGCGTCGCCTCCGCCACCACCGATTCGAAGCGGCGGCTGCGGAACGCGCCCCGGTACTGCGGAATCACGCAGAACGAGCACGGGTGATCGCAGCCTTCCGCGATCTTGATGTAGGCGTAGTGCCGTGGCGTCGCCAGAACGCGCGGCGTGAGGTGGTGATACAGGTAAGGCTCGGTCGCGGGCGGCGCGGCCTCTTCCCCTTCGCAAAGCCCCACCACGCGATCCAGCTCGTTGGTCCCAATGATCGCATCCACCTCGGGCATGTCCTTGCGAATGTCCCCGCGGTATCGCTCCACCAGGCACCCGGCGACAATCAGCCTCTTTGCGCGTCCGGTTTTCTTGTACGCGGCCATCTCCAGAATCGTGTCCACGGATTCCTGTTTGGCCGGATCGATGAAGCTGCAGGTATTGACCACGATGACGTCGGCGTCCTCGGGGTGTGGCGTGAGCTGGTGCCCGCGCTCCACAAGCTGGCCCATCATGACTTCAGTGTCGACAAGATTCTTGGGACAGCCTAGGCTTACGAAACCGACTTTCACGTGTGTATGGGTCCGGGCGGAGCGGTGCTCTTTTGAGGGTAGCACGCGCCGCGGGGCCGCCCTCACTGCGGCGATGTGACTTGGAAATCGGCCCGCAGGAACTGCCAGTCCGGCAGCTCATACACCCGCAGTTTTGTGGGCGCGGTGACGGTGATGTCCTTCACGTCGCCGGGCCCGACGCCTTGAACGGTAACCGGAAACGAGAACAGCGGCGGTTCCCCGGATCGGGCGGTGGTGGCGCGCACGTTCACCTGCAGTGCGACGTCGCCCAGATCGGCGTCGGAGTGGTTGATCAGCGCGAAGCGAATCAGCAGCTTCCCCGGGCCCTTCTCATCCAGACGGAAGCCCGCCAGCTCCAGGTATTTCGCTATCGGGTTGGAGTTAGGCGCGGCCTGCGAAGTCCCCGCCCTCGATGCCGGCATGGCCTTGTTCGCTTCCGGGGGAGCGGACGAGCAACCCGCCAGCCAGATCGCGGCAATCACGAATCCCAGTGACTTCCTCATGAATCCAATGTTACGACGGGACGGATGGCTTTGTTGCGGGTAGTTTGGTAATCCGTCCGGCGCCGGATTATTCCACTGCGGTCGGCGTTCCCGGCCGCGTCGTGCGCACGGCACGCTGCCGGACTCCGAAGGCGCCCTCATCGACTCGCTGACCGGCCGCGTCGAGCAACTGGAGAACACGGTGAAGCTGCTGCTGGAAGAGCGGCGCGTGCCGGACCTCATTACGCGGTCCTGAAGCCGATCCGGCGCGGTGCGGGCTCCGGCTGGCGCTTCATGTCCCCGATTTCCCTCGCCAGGGTCCTGATTACGGAGGCGTGATGCTCCTGGGTGGTTTCGATGTGGTCCATGCGCACGGCCAGGTCCACGTGGGTGGCCAGCATCTCCCGCATCCGGATGAAGGCCCGGATGATCAGAATGTTCATTTGGACCGCACGCGGGCTGTTCAACACAGAGGAGAGCATGCCCGCGCCATGCTCGGTGAACACGTACGGCCGATAGCGGCGTCCGCCGCGGCCGGCGTTTGAGGTCACATTCTGTGACCTCAAAGCCTCCGCCTCATCCGGGGTGAGCTGGAACATGAAATCTTCCGGGAAACGCTCGGCATTGCGCTTGACGGCTTGGTTAAGGGATTTCGTTGCAACCTGATACAGCTCAGTTAGGTTCGCATCCACCATCACCTTCCGGCTGCGGACGAGGTAGATCCGGCGCTCAATCAGTTCGTCGGGGACCAGCAACTGGCCCGCGGGCGCCAGCATCTCGCTCACGGTGGCGGAAGGCATATCGAAAACTGTTAGTGGCCAGGCGCGCCAATTCCTCTTCGGTGAATCCGAACCTCGCCGCGGCGATCTCGAACTCTCGGCCGATGCTGGTGCCGAACAGCGCGGGGTCGTCGGAGTCAAGCACAATGGGCACCCCGGCGTCGAACAAACGCCGCAGCGGGTGGACGTCCAGCGACGGCACCGCGCCCGTACACACGTTGCTGGTGGGACAAATCTCCAGCGGAACATCGCGCTCGCGCAACTCCGCCATCAGCGCCGGGTCGGTGGCGGCCGAAATCCCGTGCCCGATTCGCTCGGCTCCAATCGCCAGAGCCGCGCGCACCGACTCCGGCCCCACCGTCTCGCCGGCATGACAGGTCAGGTGCAGGCCGTTCTCGCGGCAGAACCGGTAGACGTCCGCGAACCACTCGGCCGGGCCGCGCGCTTCGTCGCCGCCGATCCCGAACGCCACCACGCCGTCGTCGCGCCGCTCCACCGCGAACCGCGCCACTTGCATCGCCGCTTCCACTCCGAACTGCCGGGTCGCGTCCGGTATCCAGAACACCGGAAACGGACCCAGCTGGCTTTCCGCTCTGATCGCGTCGTAGATGCGGCCGAGATCCTGACCCTTCCAGAGAATCACGCCGGCAGACAGCGTGATCTCCGCGTAGCCGACGCCCTCCGCCGCGAGTCTCCGCAACAGATGGCGGGTGGCCAGCGCGTAATGTTCCGGAGCGGTCAACCGGCTGGTGAGCCAGATATACGACTCGATGAACCGGGCGAACGAGCCCTCCGGCATGTTCGCGCGGATCTCGCCGGCGGTGAGCGACGGGTCGATCTCCATCAGCGTTTCCGGCCAGATGGCGCCCTCCAGATGCACATGCAACGACGCTTTTGCGAGTTGCTCGGACAGGGCAGCCATTCCCTGCCATAATAAACGACGATGACGCCTGGCGAGATAGAAGCGATTGTCGGAGGATGGCACGGCGATGCCTTTGGCCTGTTGGGGCCCCATCGCGCCGAAGACGGCGGTCGCGTCGAGGACGGCGGCCGCGCCGGCGATGGCGGCTGGGCGGTGCGCGCGTTCCTGCCGCACGCCTCGGACGCACAGCTCCGACTGGATGGACAACTCGTGCCCATGGAGAAGGTGGACCCGCAGGGTCTCTTCGAGGGCCGGGTCGAAAACGAGCCGGGACACTACCGCCTGCTGCTGAAGCTCTGGAGCGGCGGCGAGGTGGAGGTGGAGGACCCTTACCGTTTCCCTCCGCTGCTCTCGGAGTTCGACCTGCATCTGCATACCGAAGGCACCAACTCAGAGCTATGGCACAGCCTCGGGGCTCATCCGGTGGAGGTGGATGGCGTGCCCGGCGTGCGCTTTGCGGTGTGGGCGCCCAACGCTCTGGTGGTCAGCTTGGCCGGCGATTTCAACGAATGGGACACCCGCCGCCACCCCATGCGCATGCGCGACGGCGGCGTGTGGGAGATCTTCATTCCGCACCTCGGGCCCGGCACGCACTACAAGTACTCGGTGCGATCGCGCTTCTTCGGCTACCACCAGCTCAAGGCGGACCCGTGCGCCTTCGCCTGCGAGGAACCGCCAAAATCGGCCTCCATCGTCGCGGAGCTGGCCACGTATCGCTGGGGCGACCAGCAATGGCTGGACGAGCGTGGCCGCACCGACTGGCTGAAGCGGCCGTTCTCGGTCTATGAAGTTCACCTCGGGTCGTTCCTGCGCGGCCCGCGCAACAAGGCGCTTGGCTACCGCGAGCTCGCCGGCAAGCTGGTCCCTTACGTCAAGGACATGGGCTACACGCACATCGAGCTGCTGCCCATCATGGAACACCCGTACTCGGCCTCCTGGGGATACCAGGTCACCGGATATTTCACCCCCACGGCGCGTTTCGGTCCGCCCGAGGACTTCATGTACTTCGTGGACCGCTGCCATCAGGAAGGAATCGGCGTCATCGTCGACTGGGTCCCGGCGCACTTCCCCAAGGACGCGCACGGCCTCGCCTTTTTCGACGGAACCGCGCTCTACGAGCACGCCGACCCGCGCAAGGGCGAGCACAAGGAATGGGGCACGCTGGTCTTCAACTACGGCCGCAACGAGGTGCGCTCGTTCCTGGTCTCCAACGCGATGTTCTGGCTGAAGGAGTACCACATCGACGGCCTGCGGGTGGATGCGGTGGCCTCCATGCTGTATCTGGACTATTCGCGCAAAGAGGGCGAGTGGCTCCCCAACATGTACGGCGGCAACGAGAACCTGGAAGCCGTCAGTTTCCTGCGGCGCTTCAACGAGCTCGCCCACACCGTTCCGGGCGCCCTGACCATTGCCGAGGAATCCACCGCGTTTACCGGCGTGTCCAAGCCCGTCTACATGAACGGCCTCGGTTTCACCATGAAGTGGAACATGGGCTGGATGCATGACATGCTCAGCTATTTCTCCAACGACCCTATCTTCCGCCGCTATCACCACAACAACATCACCTTCAGCATGCTGTATGCCTTCACCGAGAACTTCGTCCTGCCCATCTCCCATGACGAGGTAGTGCACGGCAAGGGCGCGCTGCTGGCGAAGATGCCCGGCGACGTCTGGCAGAAGTTCGCCAATGTCCGCGCGTTCCTCACCTACATGTACACGCACCCCGGCAAGAAACTGCTGTTCATGGGCTCGGAGATCGGCCAGTGGAACGAGTGGAACAGCGACCGCAGCGTGGAGTGGGACCTGCTTCAGTTCGAGCCGCACCGGAAACTGCAGAATTTCGTGCGCGACCTCAATCGCCTGTATCGCGCCTACCCCGCCCTGTACGAAGTGGATTTCCAGTGGCAGGGATTCGAGTGGGTGGACTTCCACGATGTCGACCACTCGGTGATTTCCTTCCTGCGGCGGCCGCAGAACGGCATGCCCTTCCTGCTGATGGTGTGCAACTTCACGCCGACGCCGCACGAGAAGTATCGCGTGGGCGTGCCCGACCCGGGCTGGTATGCCGAGATCTTCAACTCCGACGCGGAGATCTACGGCGGATCGAACATGGGCAACGGCGGGGGCGCCCAAACGCAGCCGGTGGCGTTCAACAACCACTACCACAGCCTGGAGATCACCTTGCCGCCGCTGGCGGTGGTGGTGTTCGCATCGCCGGTGGCGTAGCAGACGAAAGAACTGGCCACGGATGAACACGGATTAACACGGATATAAATCATTCGCTTTATCTGTGTTAATCCGTGTCTATCGGTGGCCAAAATGCCGCGACCCCTCATCTCTGACCACTCAACGGAGGCGCGGCGACCGCCCAGAGCGTACGCACCAGAATGCCGAGGTCGCGGGCGAAGGAGCGGGTGCGCACGTACTCCTGCGCCAGGGCGAGCTTGTCGGGCAGGATGTGCCGGGTGTACTCGGCCTGCGGATCCTCGGCGGCGGCCAGCACGCGTTCTTCATAGCGGAAGCAGATGGACGCCGTGTCGGTGATGCCGGGCCGCAATTCGAGAACCGGAACATAGCGTTCGTGGAACATCTCCACGTATCCGGGCTGCTCCGGGCGAGGACCCACCAGGCTCATGTCCCCGCGCAGGACATTCCAAAGCTGGGGCAGCTCGTCCAGCTTGCTGGAGCGCAGAAAGCGCCCGGCGCGGGTGATGCGCGCATCACCGGGAACGGTGATGAGTGGCCCGGAGCTGCCGGGCGCCATGGTGCGAAACTTCCACAATCGGAACCGCCGGAACCGCCATCCCACCCGTTCCTGCACGAACAGGACCGGCCACCCGGAATCGAGCGCAACGACAATCGCCACCACCAGCAGGACGGGGAAGAGCACGAGCAGCGCGCAGGCGCTCACCACGACGTCGAAGATGCGTTTCAGCAGCACGTGTACGTCCGCGCGGTGTCCCTGACCGCGGCGATCACCTTCGCCACCTCGGCGTCGTCCAGCCGGGAGGAAAGTGGAAGCGAGACCAGACGCGGGTACTCGTCCCTGGCCCGCGGGCAAGCGGTCTCGGAAATGTCGAGCCTCTCGCGATAATACGGGTGCATGGGGATGGGCTTGAAATGCACGCTGCAGCCCACGCCCCGCCGCCGCATCGCCGCGATGAACTGCGAGCGGTCCACGCGGAGCCGGCCGAGGTTCAGCAGCAGGATGTAGAGCTGCCAGGCGTGGGTGGATTCCGCCGAATCGGGAGGAAGTTCCAGCTCGGGCATTCCCGCAAATGCCGCGTTGTACGCGCGGGCGATTTCGGCACGCCGCCGGTTCATTTCGTCGAGCCGGGCGAGCTGCGCCAGACCGATGGCGGCCACGAGATCGCTCATATTGTACTTGAACCCGCACTCCACCACGTCGTAGGCCCAGTTGTCCTTCGCGTCCTCGCGCTCCCAGGCATCGTGACTGATCCCATGGAGGGAGAGAATGCGCATGCGCTCCCGCAGACGCGCGTCCTGACAGGTGATCATGCCTCCCTCGCCGGTGCTCAGGCTCTTGGTCGCGTAAAAGCTGAAGGCGACCGCATCGGAAGCACCGGCGCCCACGCGCGTCCAATTGGGGAAAGACCCGCGGGACGCGCCGGCCGCATGGGCCGCGTCTTCCACAACAAAGAGCCCGTACTCCCCGGCCAGGCGCCCGATGGCCTCCATATCGCAGGGCAGTCCGGCCATATGCACCGGAACAATCGCCCGCGTGCGCGGCCTGATGGCGCGGCGAATGGCATCGGGCGAAATGTTCAGGTCGTCCCCAATATCGGCGAGGACGGGCGTCGCTCCGGCCAGCAGGATGGCGTTGACGGTGGCGCAGAAGGTCAGCGGCGTGGTGATCACTTCGTCGCCGGGCGCGATTCCCAGAGCGACGAGCGCCAGGTGCAGAGCGGCGCTGCCGGAGTTTACCCCCAGCGCGTACGGTGCGCCGGTGTACTCGCAAAACGCTTTCTCGAAAGCCGCGGTGCGCGGACCGGTGGTGGTCCAGCCTGATGCGAGCGCCGCCGCGGCCGCTGCGATCTCGGCGTCGCCATAGTCGGGCCGGGCGAATTCAATGAAGCCTTCGTTCAACGGAGCCCTTTCCTAATCCAGCACAGAACGTGCGTACGCAGCAGAGGAATCGCGTTCAACACGTGATACAGCGACGGGTGCAGGCGCACGGCGGCCCGCGCCAGAGGAGGCGCCAGCGTAATGCGGCGGCAGTGCACTGCGCCGTCCGGGAAGAGCGCCCGGATGGCCTTCACCGGGATGCCGGCCACGTCGTGATTCCACGGATTGTCAAAGCAGAAATCGTACCAGAGCACGCCGCCTCCGGGCTTCACCAGTCGCCACACATGCCTGGCCACGCGCTCGCGGTAGCCGCGGTCGAGCAGCGACGTGAACACGGTGAACAGCATGGCCACGTCGAACGCGCCGGGCTCGAACGCCACCTCGAGCACATCGCCGGGGATCAGTTGCACCGCTGCGGGCAGACGCCGCTTCGCCTCCGCCAGCCGGTCTTCCTGCAGTTCAATGCCGGTGAGATTCGACGGTGTGAAGCCGAATCGGATCAAATGGAGCAGATTGCCGCCGGTTCCGCAACCGATCTCCAGAACGCGTGCCGTCGCGGGGTGGATGCCGGTTTCGGCGAGCCACCGGAGCACGGCCCGCTCGCGCTCCTCGAGAAACAGCGGCAGCGCGGGATCGCTCGGTCCAATTCCAAACTGGGACCGCCGCGCGTAGCGCGCGCGCACGGCGTCCGCTTCCGTCATTGAGGACCCCACATTGTGATCGTATGCCATCCGTCTGCCGGAGGAATTGGGTTCGTTTCGCAATACAGGATTGCGGGGGGGTTGGGCCTCCGCTCGGCAAGTACCTGTGAATCCGTCTGGCCGGAGGAATTGGGTTCGTTTCGCAATACAGGATTGCAGGGGGCCCGCTCCATAACTGTCGCGGCTCGGTAAGTGCTTGTGAACATGACGCATCTTGTGATCGTAAGCCATCCGTCTGCCGGAGGAATTGGGTTCGTTTCGTAATACAGGATCGCTGGGGTTTGGGCCTCCGCTCGGCAGGTACCTGTGAACATGACGCATCGACGGTAGCACTCGTGGGCGGAACTTGCGGCGAGCGGTGGTGTCCTGATTAGATTCTTAGGTCTTCATTCGTAAACAGAACTACTTCAACAATCGCATGTAACATCAAGCTGCCTGTAACAGGGTAACAATGTTCTCAATGGCCTT